>NPID01001518.1_pt1 | contig 52808 bp, 45 predicted proteins | sample 8637491 | NCBI WGS metagenome assembly NPID01 (sample SAMN07420843, study PRJNA396082) | bioreactor metagenome | isolation source: sample BA6 brine-fed electro-methanogenic bioreactor BA | place: Japan: Kochi | collected 2016-06-14 | reverse complement strand
CATAACCTTGAGTCCCTAAAAAAGCTTCGGCAGATTCGCCGGTCATTTCCGCAACCACCCACTCCAGCAGCTCATAAAAAGCGCTGAACGCAAGACATACAGAGATAACAAATAGATTTAACCAAGCGGGCTTGGCCAACACCGCTTTTCTAATCAAAATTTCTCTGGCAAGCACCGCTGGAACAAAACCTTGCATAAAGTGGCCGACTTTATCGTAGTTATTACGCCCTGAGCCAAACCACTCTTTGAAAAGATCAAATAAAGGTACTTCAGCGTAAGTGTAATGACCACCCACCATCAGTACAATCGAATGAAGCAATATCAACCCATATAGTAATGGTGTTAATGGGAAGCGCTTGTACGTTATCGCCATCAAAAGCGCACCGATCAAAGCAGGAGATACCTCAAGCGCCCATGTAAAATAGTCTTTAGGATTGATTCCAGACCAAACCAGTACAACGGTGAATATAACAACCCATAATAACTTCATCCCACCACCTGCTCCGATTTGTTCAACTTTCGAGATCCCGATAAGTACTCTGCTGACTGCATCTCTGTTAATCGACTCAGTGTTCGACGAAATTCAAAGCTTAGCGCCCCTCCAGAGTAAATATGCTCTATGGGCAATGTCGCTAAAAGATAGAGCTTTACCCGTTGATCATAAAATTCATCCACCAAACTAATAAAGCGCCTAGCCGGATCATCTAGCTTTGCATAGGATAACTGCCTTTCCCCCGTTTTAGTAACACTACCGCTACCGTCTTCGGTGCCTCTTGCTTTGATCCAACTTTTCAACTCACCTCCTAACTGAGGAAGCCCACTGATCAATATGGTCTGGTATCGACTGGCTAACTCAATGTAATCCATTGCCGAACGGGGGCCTTCACAAAGGGCAGAAAAGGTAAACCATACGATGGAATTTGCAGCACGCTCGACTCCAATGGGGCGTCCACAAATAGAGATAGGTTGACAGCTATAATCTTGTGTTTCGCTGAGTTGATCAAATAGCTCAGCAAAGTTTGCCTGCCCCTCTAAAAAATAAGTTTGCTGGTAGTTCAAATAGCGTAACCGGTAATCTTCTTCACCATTTAGATGCCACTCTTGGGTGTGGGTTTTCAGCAACTCCATCGCAGGGGCAAATCGCTGACGCTGCAATCCATCCCAATAGAGTCTGTCGATAGGGATATTAGAGGTAGCAACGAGCGTTAAGCCATAATTAAATAATGCATCAAATAGCCGCCCTAAGATCATGGCATCAGCAATATCTGATACATAAAACTCATCAAAGCATATCACTCGACACTGTTTAGAGAGACGTTTAGCGATACGCACTAATGGATCAGCATGACCTGCTTCCAATTTCATCTCATGGTGAACCATTGCCATAAAACGGTGAAAGTGCAAACGCAACTTATCTTTATCAGGCAAGCTCTCAAAGAACAGATCCATCAGGAAGGTTTTCCCCCGACCAACACCACCCCAGAGATACAAGCCTTTTACAGGTCGACGTTTACGACCAAAGCGATGAGTAGAACACTGTAACTCATGAAAGAGCAGATCTAACCGTTCAACCACTTGTAACTGAAGAGGATCGCCCATAAAGCCGGGATCTGTTAATCGTTGCTCGTAGCGTTGAAGAGGAGAGTTCATCCGTGGCAAGCCTAAAGTGACAAGGCTCTATGGTACGAGATTTTAATCCTGAGACTCAACTTGGCGTATGAGGTTTATAGTAAAGACAGCTCAGGTTGATCGCCGGGCGGCCTTAACCGCTGAATCCAACCTTGTTGATGCCATGACAGAAGCGTTTCAACCATGTGTTGACTAGGATCTTCACCCGATTGCCATGCAAGCAATGTATCAGCAACCTGTGACAGATCATCCCCTGTTAAGAATGCTGTCAGCATAACATGCTCAAAAGAATCAATTGAACGAAACTCCGTTAGGCGTTCTTGGTTGCGCCACATTACCCAATGGTTTATTTGTTCCCATGGGTCAGGCGGCGTTTGCTCCCCTTTTAGCGCTTGCCAAATCTCAACAACATTCCAATGTGAAGTAAATACTTGAACACTTGGATGGAAAGCTAACTTAAGTTCAGGCCATACGTTTTGATCCAATTGCAGTAAAGTATCCTGAGTAATTCTGGCAGCATCGGCAGCATCAAATGCCCTGAGTAATAAACGTTCAAAGCGGGCTAACTCTGATAGTTGCGGGTATTGCGAAAAAAACGCGTCCTCACGTAAAAACTTAGGAAGGTTATCTCCAAATTGACGCAGCGATGAATAAGAAGAGGGATATGCGCCAATATAGCCTTCTACCATCTGGTCGAACAGATTATCGCCAAGGTAAAGCCCCAGCATTTCGAAGTCAGTATCGATGACTTCTCTCAAGCCTGCCTGGTAGTTATTACGATAGATATGCAGACGTAAAGCTTTATTCGCATCAGCCGACTCCAAGATATGATCTGTTATAAGATCACTCTTACCCAAAATATAGTCCATTAACTGCTGCTGTCGGATTTTTAACTCACTCATGATGCCATCCGATATTTTGGCTGGAGCTGCTCGGGGGTAAGGCAATCCGCTGCAATCTGTCTTGCTATCTCCAACTCAGCCAACAAGTCAGCAAAAGGTGGAATATTATCGTCTCGCTCTATCATCGTGCTGATAGGGCCCAAATAACGTAACGCCTCACGGTACAAAGCCCACACAGGGTCCGGTATATCGTGATCATGGGTATCAATCACATAAGTGCCATAGTCACTATGACCTGCCAAATGTATCTGCTTAACGGTAGTCGGATCTATTGCTTTTAAATAGGTTTGGCAGTCATACCCATGATTACGAGAACTAACATAGATGTTATTCACATCCAATAGAACCTGACAGCCTGATCGTTTAACCATTTCAGCCATAAACTCCCATTCGGGAATAGAGGACTCTGAAAACTCAAGATAACTGGATGGGTTTTCCATCAGAATAGGTTGTCCAAGATAGTCTTGCACTTGTATCAGTCGAGATACAATATGATCCAACGCCTCTTCGGTATACGGTACAGGCAACAAGTCATGACTATTTAACTGATTGACCCCCGTCCAACATAGGTGGTCAGATACCCATTCAGGTTGTATCTCATTTATCAGGCATTTTAATCGCTTGAGGTATTCTTGATTCAAAGGGTCAGTTGAGCCAATAGAAAGCGAAACGCCATGCATCACCATGGGATACAATTCACGAATCTGATGTAGATAAAACTTTGGCTTACCCCCATCAACCATGAAGTTTTCAGAGATCACTTCAAACCAGTCAAGATCAGGCTTTTGTTCCAACACTTCATGAAAATGCTGAGTTCTTAAACCTAAACCAAATCCTAAAAATTGATTGTCCATCGATGACGCTTCCTATCCGTTAAATCGGAGGGATCGCTCCCTCCGAATCTAATCGCTTTTTTAAGCGCCTTTACCACCGATATCAGCACACGATTTTGCCGTTGTCATAACAAAGCCCTGACCTTTGCAAGATGCGTGTCCTGCGCAAGCGTTATCAGCGGTTTTGCAATCATTATGACCTTTACAAACATTAATGCCGTAGCACTGTGTCAGTTCAGCTTTAGCGATCTCACCACGCCAATCATCTTTTACTTTGCCACCTACATCCGCGCAGGCCTTTGCAGGCATACCTACAAACCCTTGGCCTTGACAGGATGCGTGCCCGGCACAAGCATTCGTTGCCGTACCGCAATCATTATGGCCTTTGCATTGGTTTACACCATAGCAATGTACCATTTCAGCAGTATCCGTTTTGACAGCACCTGTTGATGTTGTTTCTTGAGTTGCAGCACAGGCGGCAAGACTGGCAGCAGCGAATGCGATGGCTACCCCATTGAGGGCGGGTTTTAGATTTTTATTCATTGTAATGCTCCTTGGGTTAGATCCCCATTGCCGTCTTGCAACAGGTTTCATTCTATTAGTCGCCCCCAACGAGCATTCCTTACACTTTTTTAAATAATGCTAAAAACTAAGAAACGTCGTAGCCAAACATGGATTTAACTTCAAGAAATTCTTCCATACCATGCATACCCCATTCGCGCCCTAATCCCGACTGTCGATAGCCACCAAAGGGCGCACGTCCATCCACCATAGCACCATTAATGTGTACCATACCGGTACGAAGCCTAGACGCTACTTTACGTGCCCTTTCCAGATCGGAAGACCAAACAGAACCCGACAAGCCGTAGATATGATCGTTTGCGATAGCAATCGCTTCAGCTTCATCCTTGTAAGGAATAATGCAAAGTACGGGACCAAAGATCTCCTCTTTGGCAATCGTCATCTGGTTGTTCACACCTGTAAAAATAGTAGGTTTGACATAATAACCGGTCTCTAAACCCTCAGGCTTACCCAAACCACCGCATAACAACTGCGCTCCCTCATCTATACCTACAGCGATCAATGCCTGAATATTATTCCACTGTACTTCACTGACCACCGGCCCAATAACTGTTTGTGCATCATGAGGATCACCCGGAATCACTGACGCCACGGCTTTACGTGCTATTTCTTCTACTTCTGCAAGCCGACTTTCGGGAACCAACATACGACTCAGGGCATTACAAGACTGCCCAGAGTTACTCATCATCCCCTTCACACCTCGANNCGACCTACCGCTTTCTCAAAATCAGCGTCATCAAGGATAATATTGGCCGATTTACCCCCCAGCTCTAATGATACTTTTTTAACCGTATCTGCAGCAGCTTTTGAAACTAAACGCCCTGCTCGGGTAGAGCCTGTAAAGGACACCATATCTATTTGGGGGTGCGCGCTTAGTGCAGAACCCACGCCCGCTCCATCACCATCCACCAAATTAAACACACCGGCAGGTACGCCCGCTTCATGGAGAATCTCAGCAAAAATATGTGCAGATAAAGGTGCGACTTCACTAGGCTTTAACACCATAGTGCAACCGACGGCTAATGCGGGAGCCACTTTGCAGGTAATCTGATTCAGTGGCCAGTTCCATGGTGTAATCAGCGCACAAACACCAATAGGCTCCTTGATCACTTTTGTGGTGCTGATCATCTCTGCAAAGTCGTTTTTCTTCAGAAGGCTTAGCGCTACTTTAATGTGCCCAAGACCTGCCATCACCTGCACTTTACGAGCAAATTCGATAGGAGCTCCCATTTCGGAGGAGATAGCTTGGGCAAGATCTTCAATCCGCTCGCTATAGCCTGCAATTATTTTTTCAAGTAAGGCTATACGGCTTTCTTTACTTGTTTGGCTGTAGCTCTCAAATGCAGAGCGAGCCGCCATAACAGCCGCCTCAACATCGGCTTGCTCACCTAAACGAATCGTCGCAAATGCTTGCTCTGTCGCCGGATTTATAACCACTAAGGACTGCTTACCTTGTGGCTCGACCCACTCGCCGTTGATATAAAAACGCTGTAAATCATTCATGCTGAAACTAATCTCATCTGTATTGTTATTATCAAAAATACAGGTTTACCATTACTTTTACATTGCTTCAATCATTCCAGTGTTATTGCTTACTGCCAATGCGCCTCAGGTTCGTACAATTCAAACTCAATATCTCGGCCATCAGCACACAGCTGCAATGCACGAACAGGCCTACCATCAACTGACAATTCAACCAACCCAATTCCTGCATCATTAACTAACCGCTTCCCTCGTGACGCAGGTACGGGGCGCCTTGGGATCACCTTCATCCGCCGGCGCTTGGTCAACCAGTTTAAGGGTGACCAAGGCGCATATAGCCAACGATTAAGCCGGTCGAATATATCCAACAATCGTGTCGGGAATTCATTTCGTAAACCACTACTTGTAATTTGCCAAATATCCGGACCTCGCTGACGACCACGCAGCTCAATATCGTAAACAAAGGAGTAGTGTACATTGCCGGATAAAATGACAAAGTTCCGTGGTGTTTTGGAATGCCGGAATAGGTTCATCAATGCATGAGCTGAACCGCGGTGGGCCATCCAGTTTTCAGCATCGACCATAAGAGGATGCCCAAACCATGTAAACACTTTTTGAATGGACTCAATCAGCTTGACACCAAATATAGGGGCTGGCGAAACAAGCACGACAGCATCGCGCCCAACCAGATCTGCTTGTAAATCGGTTATTGCCTCCCAATCCATTAGCCCTGATGGCTTATCTAATGACCTCTCGGATCGCCAACGACGTGTCCTCGTATCCAATACTAACAGGACAGGCTGCGTGTCCCATCGGTAGTGCCAATCGGAAAAACGATATAACTGTTCAATAAGTTGCTCATGCACTCCCTCGCCTGGCTGTGATAGAGCCTCCTGAACCTCCTGCATGAGCGTTTTCGAAAACTTTTCTGGCGCATTGCCCCATCCTTGGCAGATTAAATAGCCCAACAGAGTATTACCAATAATACGATTGGATAATGGATTCCCGTAGGCCGTCTGCTCCCATTGAGCAGTCAGGTTCCAGTCATCTGTGATGTCATGATCATCAAAAATCATCGCAACAGGAAGGTGCGCTAGGACACGGCGTACTTCACTTAAAGAAGCCGCAAAGCTCGCTATCTCCTTTTGTTCTTGCTGATATGCCTCTCGGTGCTCATCGGATAGTTCAGCAGGAGCCTCTAAACCTATTAGACGCCAAGGCTCAGGGGACCAAACCAACAGATACATAGCCAGCACCTCAGCTAATGTCATTAGGTGGTTCTGCGCGTTGTCTGAGGTAAATATCGGTTTTCGAGTACCACCAAACAAAAGGTCTTTTAATGCCGCATTAGCCTTCGTATCAGGAAGTAAGGTTTCACGTTTATAGTAATGGGCATCTTGCTCATACAAGGGTGTCGCATCTGGCATCGGTAAAGGATCAACACCTTCAAATGACTCACTAGGCAAGCCTAACACTTGAATAAAACGATGAATCGCCACCAGCATAGGCGCCGCAACATCATCCGCGTAAATTTGATCCCCTGACAAGATTAACACACTGGGCCACTGCTCAGCTGAATGCACGTGGGCCTGCAAAAAATCATCTGCTCGATTTAAACCATCGGGCGATTGCTCTGACGCAACAGGCTCCTTTAAACGGTGGTGGGGCTTTCGGCAGGAGCCATGAAGCATATTTTGTATACGAGAACGTAAAACAAACCCGGGCGACACTTTGTCGGGATAACAAAGATCAGGAGCCCAGCTTTGCCAATCTAACCATTCAGACTCGCCTTGTTTCTTTAATCTGAAGTCATAGCCGATCCAACAATCCTGAGGCAACGGCTCTGTTAGCGGCAGATCAATCAGTAAAAAATACAGGTGTTTTCCTGCCTTCAAGCAGCGTGTAGATTGCTGCAGACTATCGGGTTCAATGTGTATCGGCGCTTGCTGATCGGGTAACAAGATAAGCTTGGCTTCCACGGGTGAAGAAACAGCTAGCCAAAACGTCAATCGACTGGGCTGCATTCGACGCAAGATGGGGCCTGCCCAAACTAATGGTAAGTGCTGCATTTGAGCCTTTCTTTCCAAACGACCTCCGCTCTAAATAAAGATACACAACCTTTTGAGACCACAAAGATTAACAATCGTCTTAACAACAGCCGCTCACGACTCCCCCACCAGCGACCATACCGCATTGACCAACGGGTTTTTCAAACTGCGCTGTAAAGCAAACATACCCACATCATAAGGTTGTAAAGCAGGCTGTACATCCAAGATCTTCACCCGGGTTACCACAGGGCTGTTCTCCAGAACAATTTTAGGCACAACACCTACGCCTAATCCTAAACTCACCATACTCACAATCGCCTCGTTACCCGCCACCTGAGCATAAACCCTAGGATTTATACCCATTTTCTTAAACCACGCATCAATGCGATTACGTGCCAGTCCACCTTCAGAGAGAACCATGGGCACTTTAGCCCACTCTTCTGGTGAGTTGGGAGTAATAGTCGGCAGGTCAAGATCGGTTTGCTCTGCAGGCGCAATAAAAACCAAGGGGGAAACGGTAATCGGTTGAAACGCCAAACCACGAGGCAACGTCGCAGGACAAGCAGCAATCGAGATATCGTCCTCCCCCGCTATCACTCTAGCAATTGCATGCTCCGGGTCACCGGTATGTAACTTAATCTCAATGCTTGGGTAGTTGTTGCGAAAACGGCTGAAGAGGTCAAACAAAATACTGTACACAGCAGTTACGGAACAATACAAGCTCACCTCACCGTGTAATTGATTATCAGAGCCTGCTAACTCGTTACGTATCATATCCCATCGAGAGATCGCTTCCCGGGAATATAAAACAAATTTCTCACCTTCGCTGGTTAGTACAACAGAGCGATTATCACGATGAAACAGCACAACACCTAACTCATCTTCCAGCTGCCGAATATTGCGTGACAACGCAGAGATGCTGATAAAGCAAGCAGCACTGGCACGACCAAAGTGCAGGGTATCTGCCAGTGCCAAAAAGTGTTTGAGCGTTTTTGTGTCCATCTCTGATTATACCCACCATCGTTTCATATATTGATACATTATGTTGCATTTATATCGATTTACGGAAGAAATAATTTTCGCTACAGTATCCACACTATAAATATCAGAATGAGCCACGACGCTCATTGGTATTAGCGATACAATACCCCTTCAGTATTGCGATGTTTACTTTCAGGGCTGTCGTTGTTACTGCAGCCCCAATGATTACTTAATTAAACGGAATATCAGTCATGTCAAATAACTACTTCAACACGCTACCTTTGCGTGAACAGCTAGAGCAACTAGGTAAGTGCCGCTTCATGTCTATCGATGAATTCAGCGACGGCGTTGAAGCCCTTAAAGGCAAGAAAATGGTTGTTATCGGTTGTGGCGCTCAAGGTCTGGCACAGGGTATGAACCTGCGTGATAGCGGTTGTGATGTTTCTTACGCCCTGCGTGAAGCAGCTATCGCAGAGAAGCGCCAATCCTGGAAGAATGCGACTGAGAATGGTTTCGTTGTGGGTACTTATGAAGAGCTGATCCCTACAGCTGACGTTGTTCTGAACCTGACACCCGATAAGCAACACACTTCCGTTGTGAATGCAATTATGCCACTGATGAAAGAAGGTGCTTGCCTGTCTTACTCTCACGGTTTCAACATCGTTGAAGAAGGCATGAAGATCCGTGAAGACCTGACTGTTATTATGGTTGCACCTAAGTGCCCAGGCTCTGAAGTACGTAACGAATATGTTCGTGGCTTCGGCGTTCCTACTTTGATCGCTGTTCACGAAGACAACGATCCTAAAGGTGAAGGCTTGGCACTGGCTAAAGCCTATGCAGCAGGTACTGGCGGCCACAAAGCAGGCGTATTGATGTCCTCTTTCATTGCGGAAGTAAAATCTGACCTGATGGGCGAGCAAACAATTCTGTGCGGTATGCTGCAGACAGGCTCTCTACTGTGCTTCGACAAAATGGTTGAAGAAGGTATCGAACCGGGTTACGCATCTAAGCTGATCCAGTACGGCTGGGAAACTATCACAGAAGCCCTGAAATACGGTGGCGTGACCAATATGCTGGATCGCCTGTCGAACCCAGCTAAAATTAAGGCATTTGATTTAGCAGAAGAACTTAAGCAAATCATGCGCCCGCTGTATAACAAACATCAGGACGACATCATGGATGGTACTTTCTCTCGTACCATGATGGAAGACTGGGCTAATGATGATAAGAACCTGTTAGGATGGCGTGCAGAAACCGCTGAAACCGCATTCGAAAAAACACCTGCGGGCGATTTCGAAATCTCTGAACAGGAGTACTTCGATAAAGGTATTCTGATGGTCGCTATGGTTAAAGCAGGCGTTGAGCTAGCGTTCGAAACAATGACTGCTGCGGGTATCATCGCAGAATCTGCTTACTACGAATCTTTGCATGAAACACCGCTAATCGCTAACACAATCGCACGTAAGAAATTGTATGAGATGAACGCGACTATCTCCGATACAGCTGAGTACGGTTGCTACCTGTACAACCATGCTTGCTTACCGCTGCTGTCTGACTTCATGAAAGGTATTAAAACCGACGTTATCGGTAAAGGGCTGGATTTAGAAGACACGGGTGTCGATAACGCTCGCCTGATTGAAGTTAACACTGCTCTGCGCTCTCACCCGGTTGAAGCAGTGGGTACGGTACTTCGTGGCCACATGGCTGATATGAAGAAAATCGTTTAATTTGGCTTTTCACTGAGCTTTTGCTCAGGACTAAAAAGGCTGGGACTTTGCTCCTAGCCTTTTTTTTAACCGGGCTTCGTGTTAATCGCTCTCTTTTTTCAAACTAATACTGGGTACTTATGAATATTCGCCTCGACAATCTTAGTGTTAATTTCGATGATCGTTTCCAGATGGACGATATCAATTGGCAACTGGATGATAGCCAGCATTGGGTCATTACCGGCGCTAATGGTTCCGGCAAGTCCGCATTAGCCGCTATTTTAGCCGGCGCGGGCAGTCAACTTTCTGGAAGCATCGAAGGCCTCCCAGATAAAGTCGGACTGGTTTCTTTTGAAGCTCAAGCAGAGCTCATAGAGCGCGAGCGAAAGAAAGATGATGCCGACATTATGGATGTCATTTCCGAAGGTACTCCTGTCCATGAGATTCTCAGTGAAAATGATAGAGACCCCGCGCTGATTGATAAACTAGTGACGATGTTCAAATTAGAGGGGCTGGTTAATCGTTCATTTCGAAAACTCTCTACCGGAGAATCCCGTAAAGTCATGCTTATTCGGGCGCTGGCAAGCGAGCCGGATCTCCTTATTTTGGACGAGCCGTTTGACGGCCTAGATGCCCATACATTGGAAATGCTGCAACATTACTTAGCTTCGCTAGTGAAAACGGTCCCAATGGTGATGGTATTAAACCGTTTTGATGAGTTTCCTGATTTTATTACCCATATAGCCTATGTGGATCATGGGCGCTTGCAGTTGCAAATCAAGCGCAGCGACGACAAAGCCTATAACGAGCTTTATCAACTGCTCCACCTTAAGACAACGGATCTTGAAGTACCGGAAGCTGATCCGGAAAATCGCCTTCCAACGTTAGATCCAAATCAACCACTGGTTCGCTTAAATAAGATCAATATTACTTATGATGGCCACAGGATCATCGACTCATTGGACTGGACCATTGAGCGAAATCAGCACTGGCAACTGAGCGGTCCCAACGGTAGTGGAAAGACAGGGCTTTTATCGTTAATCACGGGTGATCATCCACAGTGTTATGTAAATGATATTTTCGTCTTTGGCTTTCAACGAGGCAAAGGTGAGAGTATCTGGCAAATTAAGCAGTTTATTGGTTATGTATCGACCGCACTACAGTGGGAATACAAGGTTGGTACAGGTTTAAGGAACGTCATTATCTCAGGCTTTTACGACAGTATTGGCCTCTATACTAAAGCTACTGAACGGCAAAAAAAGATAGCCGATGAGTGGCTGGCTCTTCTGGGTATGAGCGATAGAGCCGATGAACCGTTTAATAAACTCTCTTATGGTGATCAGCGTCTTCTGTTGATCGCACGAGCCATGGTCAAGCACCCGCCCTTGCTGATTCTGGATGAGCCTTGTTTAGGCTTAGATGATATGAATCGCCAACTCGTTCTAGCGTTGATTGAAAAAATCTGCGCAGGGAGCGAGACCTCAGTGCTCTATGTAAACCATCACCCGGAAGACAAAATCAAAGGGATTGATAACTATCTCGCACTGGAAAAACGCTAAACAAAGTGCATGCGCCCTAACGGACCCCATGGGGCGCACAACATCTTACTTAGTCCTGAAGTAATGTCTCTGGGTTAAAGCCCATGATCAAAGCCCCCCAATGCTGCCCATTGATATAAATCGGTATCGATAGGTCATTTAGCACTTCCCCCGTATCACGAATAAACGTCTGTAATAGGAAAGGCGATGTATGAGATGCACGCCTAATCTCTGCACGATTGCCCACAAAAATGCGTCTATGGCGACTTTTCAGATTATCAACCGAAAAGTCTCCAGTAATAGGATGAGATACTTTGGCGTGATGAGCAGGCGCATAGCCATTTTTATCAACCGCAATCGCATAAATAAACTCAGATCGCTCGCTAATAAAACGATCGAAAAGGGGCTGTAACTGAGCTTCGAACTCATTCGTATAACTCAAATCAAACTTTTCTGGCTTCTGACCATCGTTGGTACGACGATACTGCGTATCAAATATGTTATGTCCACTATCAGCTAATTTCTGAATGGCTTGAGTGGTTTGTTGCGCCCACTTGCGACCCGAAAGGATCATGCTTTCAAAACCACCGTAACCGATTATAAAACGCGACAACAATTCTTGAGTCTCTTCGGTGGCCACTTCCAGTTCACTGGAGTGTTTTTGTGACTCATCCATTTCATGCTTAATCTCTTGCGCAATATTCGTAATTTCAGACACATGCTGATGAGACTGTTTGTTCGTATAAGAAAGCTCATCGATGGCAGCACTAATCCCCGACAACTGAGAATTCACCTCCTCAAAATCATCAACTAACTTCAAAAATTGTGCATTCGTACTTTCGATAAAACCCTCTGTATTTTGTACATAGTCCTGAATATCAACGGCACTGGTACGAGTACTTTCTACCAAAGAGGTCATTTCTCCAATATTTTTATCAATTTCGCCCGTAGCAACACTTACTTGTCTCGATAAGTTTCGAACTTCATCAGCAACCACAGCAAAACCTCGCCCGGCATCACCCGCACGTGCCGCTTCGATTGATGCGTTGAGTGCCAGCAAGTTCGTTTGGTCAGAAAAGTCTTGAACCATCGATAGAATATGGGTGATATTCGTGGAATTTTCACTTAATTTCGCGACAGTATCCTGAAAGCTGTTGACGAGCTCTCTAATGGATTTAATTTGGTCGAGCACTTTCATAAGCTCTTGACTTGAGGAGCGAACTTCTTGCATGTTGGCGCCATTTTTCTCCCCAATCATCATTGTACTACTCGCTATCTCATCAATAGCTTGCGTTGCTTCCTGGCTGGATTGGAACACCAACTGTGCTTGCTCCTCCTGCTTAGAGACTGATGAAGAAGCTTGTGATAGCACTTTTTGTAGACGCGTTGCACTTAATGCCACACTTACACTGCGACGACGGGACTCCGAAATCATTTTCTTCAAACTATCCGAAAACTGGTTATAACTAACCGCCATATCGGTGATCTCATCGTGTGTAAACTCGGGTAATGTCACTGAAATATCGCCATCCTTCTCTTTAATCTGTCGTAAAACTTGAGTGATAGCTCCTACAGGACGAAGAAAAAGATGACGCATAAAGAAGATAGAAAAAACCCCTGCCCCCAAGGCGATAGCTACCGTAACAGTACCCACGGATAAAAAACGATCAAACACCTCTAATAATAAAGCACTTTGCTCATCCGTTAGGTCCATGCTTTTAAGCGTGCTTAACAACTCCTCAGAAAAAGAGAAACCAACAAATAATAATATGAGATGCGGGGCTAACAGGAACAGAACATTACCCACAATTTTTTTTAGTGAGCGAGTTAAAGAAGGTGCGCTCAATTGCACTGTATAAGCTCATAATCATTCCTTAGCGTTATTTTTATTGGTGACAACTTAGTGGCTCATCAAACAATCATGGTTATTCATCATTAAAATGTAGCAGAATATAGGATAGTTGTTTGAAATTGTGGCAATTTTGATACAAAAATAGCAGAATTCATCTCATCATTTAGTACAACCTAGGTAGCATTTTTACAACCTAAGGCATTATCGCCAGTTTAACCAAACACTCCGCTCCTTAAAGTAGCTTCGGTAAACTTCCACTTCGGGGCAATATGTAGTAACCAACTTCCAAAACCGCGATGAATGATTGAACTCTCGTAAATGACATAATTCATGGATAATGACATAGTCAATGGCTTCAGGCTGAGCTAACAGCAAACGCCAATTCAGTGCAATCTCCCCTCTTGCGGAGCATCGCCCCCATAAGGATTTATAGTTTCCGATAATAATACCATTAGGCTTCATGCCTGTGGTTTCTGATAAATGACCTAGTCGGTCTGCTAAATAGGCTCTAGCCTGGTGTGTAAACCAGATTCGAAGCTGCTCATCAGCAACCTGAGTCGGATCACGACGAGTACGCTGACTAACATCAATCATAAAGCCATCTTCAGATAGGTGGGATATGGTTTGGGAAGCCCCTACGGTAATCACAACGGGCACTCTCTGCCCTAAATAGAAAACCTCAGGTTTTTTAGAAAGAGAGATGGCATGACTTTCGTAACGAACACGCTGTTCACGCCACTGACGCGCTATCCAGTCGGCCTTAGAGTAAATGAACTCATCAATCCAAACTAAAGGGGTACGCAAAGGGGCTTTCAGTCTGACTTTATTCTGGCGTACCTCGATCGCGGCTGTTTTTCGTTTGCTCAGAATGATTTCAACATCCAACACTCCAGCGCCGATTTTATAGGAGCGACGCACTAGAGTTTTGTCCGATGTTTTTTACGCTTTATCTCACGAACCAGTTGGCTGTAGAGAAGCCGATACTCCGTAGGCGGGTATCGTCCTGGCGCATAACGTTGCGCTTGAAAAGCATTCGCCCAGCGCAGAAACAGCGATTGGGTCTCAGGAAAAGACTGACTGAGCCTTTGCGCATAGTGCATAACTGACTCCCCTGTCTGTCTTTGCAGAGGCTCATCCAGTCGCCCGAGGCGACGACTGAGAGCTTCGATATCTTGGTCTAACACATGTAGCGCGACGCGGGGAGTTCTCAGTAACCACCAGATAACAGCACCTAACATAAGAGCAACAGAGCTTAATACCATCAGCATCTTGATTATACTTATCCCCCCTAACCAATCTTGTATCAAGTTATTCTGCTGATGATGATAACCGAGTACCCAACGATGCCATTGATAATTCAGCGCTTCATAACGCAACCGTAGCTGCCCTATCCATTGCACATTACTCTCTAAGTTTATTAGCGAGAAAGCTGTTTCGGAAGCAAACTCAGGCTCATTACCAAATAGTTCACCAAACGGTTGAAGAATGCGCTCAGGCGCAACAGCAGCGGTTGGATCCAATCTGACCCACCCCTGATCAGGAAACCAGGCTTCAGCCCAAGCGTGAGCTTCATACTGTCGTACTTGAAGGTAGTTTTCAAAAGGGTTCCACTCCCCACCAAGATACCCACCAACTAAACGAGCAGGTACACCGGCAAGCCTGAGGATATAAACACTGGACTCTGCAAAATGCTCACAAAATCCTTGTTGCGACTCAAACAGAAACTGATCTATTCGCTCACCTGATAGCGTTCCGGGTGAGAGAGTATAAGAGAAGTCCTGACGAAACAGCTCAAAGAGCCTATCAACGATAGAGATTTGCGTCAGTCCTTGCTGTAACCACGAGGACACCAACTCCCGGGTTCTTGGGTTACCCTGTGAGGGTAGAGNNAGAGCTAGATATTTATTTCGCTGGGAGGCTGTTAGTACTTCGGGTTCTCTTTGCAGAACCGATGTGGCTGAGTAGCTCAGCCTTTCCATTAACGGCGATAGCGCTCGGAAGGTACCATCTGCTTGCTTGACCGCACTGATTTTGATGCTCTGTGGATAGTCTAGGGTAAATAACCACTCCCGCGCTGAGGGTTCTGCGATCACCTGATAGTTGATCTGTGTAGATGGTTTAGTGACCGACAATGTATCGTTAGAGGCGGGCTCCTCATCGACCAACCAACGACTTCCATCAAAGTCGCTATAGGTCATCACTCGCCAGTATCGCTCCTCCAGAGTCGGCGGCCTATTGCCCTCAAAGCTTGCCCTGAATGCTACTTTTTCTGACCGCGCAAGCTCGCTGACCCTACCCGGCTCCATCATTTCAGACAGACCTGTTTGAGCAACATTATTTTTATACTGCACATTCCAAAGCGGCCCTAAACGTGGAAAGAGAAAAAACAGGACAAGCATAAGCGGCGTCGACTGAAGCAGCATGATTCCACTTTTTTGGAGTGGTTTAAGATCATTTCCCAACTTATCCGTTTGATGCATGGCTATAAGGGCAGAAAAAATAACCCATAGCGACAACATGCCATAAACAGCAGCCAATAATGATTGATTAAAAAGAAAACCCACCGCAGCAATAAAACAGGCGACCAAGACCAATACCCAACCATCTCGGCGCGTGTTGAGCTCGAACAATTTAAGTACCGCACCCGCGACCAAGAGGGTCGACAACCCTTCTAATCCTTTTGCGCGGGTTGCTGATAAAAATACGCCGATAATAACCCCAATAACTAATCCCCATTTCAACCACCTAGGAATGCCTGCCACTTTTCCAAGAGCACTGACCGTACTCCATAAAAGTACCCCAGCCGTCAGTAGCATCAGCCAAGAGGGTATCACGGAGAAATGAGGTGCACAGACACCCAGCAACATCATCAATAACCACAACCGAGAAGAGGAGGGCAAAGCAACAGAGCTAGTCATGGGTATTAGGCTCCGCTCGATACAAAGCCAGTACTTTTAGTACATCAAGCTTATGACTCTCACCGATATCTGGCTCTATGAGTATCTCGTTATTTAAGTTCAAACCAAAAGGAATACCCTTTCGACTCAATTCCAGCACCCAATAACTTAACCGTGATAAACGCGCTTCCAAGCCGAGGCTCGGCCAAATATCGAGACTTAACCAAACATCCTCGCCCGTTTCACCAACATATGACTTAACATGTAAGCCCTGCCCTTTAGCAAGTACCTTCCACGCTATACGATTAATAGGCATTCCAAACCCATATGGTTTTAACTCCTGAAAGTCTTCATGCCCCTTTGAAGACGCTTGTGGCTCCATACCCGAACCACCAGCAGCCTGTAACGCCCCCTCCTCTTTAACAGGTGAAGGGTATACCAAAACACATTGATCAAACGCCAGCCAACTCCATGTCTTGAAAAAACCTAAAGGATAAAGACTACTGACACGTAGCAAAGCAATCTCTTGCCAACCTCGATGCTCAGTAAGTAATGGCACATCAATAATCAGATCTGAACCGGCCGGTATATCCCACGTTTGCGCGCTCTGTTGTTCAAATGCAAAAGTGACTTGGGTCAGTGCTCGAGGAGAATAGAGGCGAAAGCGAAATAGAGCGTGGTCTCCCTTAAACACAGGAGAGACGGAAAGCACCGCGACTTGTAGTCCAGACAAATTAGCGTAAGTATGCACAATAGCCGTAATAAAAAGAGACAGCATCGTGAAGCACACAGCGTAAGCTAAATTATTCTCGTAATTGATAGCTAATAACAGAACAAGTAGAGAGACTACTAAGAATGCCGCGCCTGCGCCTGTAGGAAGAATATAAATACGTTTTTGGGTTAATGTCGTTTCTTTTTCACGAGGATGTCGCGCTAAAATCCACTGCCTGAATCGAGCGTTTAATCTTGACCAGAGCTTCATAGCGCACTCAACATATCCACACGCTGAAGCAACATAGTTATTGGGTCTGTATTGCGGTCTCTTTCGGTTTTAAGGAGCAGACGATGTTTAACTACTTGGGGAAATACGTGCTGGATATCATCAGGCACTACATAATCTCTATTCTCAAGATATGCCCATGCTTTTGCCGCTTGCAGCAAAGCCAAAGCACCTCTGGGTGATAAGCCTAACTCAATCTCGTCAGCATCGCGGCTTGCCTGAGTTAACCGCTGCACATAGTCAATTACTGCATCAGAAACCAGAATTTCATCGCACGCGGCTTGTACCATCAACAACTCTTGGCTATTCATACAAACAGAGAGATTAACAATATCATGGCGTGTATCACCATGTTTGAGTAAGGCTCGCTCAGTTTCCTGATCAGGGTATCCAATTGAAATTCGCATTAAAAAGCGATCCAACTGTGATTCTGGCAACGGGAAAGTACCGTACTGGCTAATAGGGTTTTGTGTAGCTATCACAAAGAAGGGTTCGGGTAACTTTCGTGTCACACCTTCGCTGGAAACCTGACGCTCCTCCATTGCTTCTAGCAAAGCACTTTGAGTTTTAGGCGTGGATCGATTGATCTCATCCGCGAGTAGCAGCTGGGTAAAAACAGGTCCTGGATGAAATTGGAAAAGCCCCTCTTTTTGATCAAAAATCGCCCCGCCTAGTATATCTGCTGGCAACATGTCGCTAGTAAATTGCACTCGTCGATAGTCTAAATCAAACACATGAGCCAAGGTATGAGCTAGGGTTGTTTTCCCCATCCCGGGTAAATCTTCTATTAAGAGATGCCCCCTTGCCAATAGACAGGCAACCGCAAGCTTAACGGAGGACTCCTTCCCCATAACAACGGAGGACATTGACGCTATTGCCTGCTCTACCTTGTCTCGCATATATCCCTCTAAATTCAATCAATTACTTGTGACTTATTCTAGACCATGCCAACATGACTTGGTTCAGCATAGCTCAAAAAACCAAATTTCAGGCAAAAAAAACGCAGCCTGAAAGCTGCGTTATGAGAAGATTGAGACATTAATGGTGATGACCACCCTCACCATGGGCGTGACCATGCTGAAGCTCTTCATCTGTAGCTGAACGAACAGCCATCACTTCAACAGCGAATGTAAGTGTCTGGCCCGCCAAAGGATGATTACCGTCCAGCGTAATACCATCTTCCTCAACAGCCATCACCGTCACTGGCTGCTCCCCCCAAGGGGCCTGCGCCATAAACTGCATACCTACCTGAATATCATCGATCCCTTGGAAATTTTCATGGTCAACTTTTTGGACTAACTCTTCACGCAATGGGCCATAAGCTTCTTCCGGCTCGACAGTGACATCCAGTTTATCACCTACTTGCTTACCGGTTAACGCATTTTCCAAGCCTGGAATAATATTGCTTGCGCCCGCTAAATAAGCTAAAGGCTCTTGGCCTTGCGACGAATCAAGTACCTCGCCTTCGCTATTGGTCAACGTGTAGTGAATAGTAACGACTGAATTTTCAGCAATCTGCATGCGGAACTCCCAATAAGATTTAATTTTAAACATAAGGAGAGGAACGGAATCTGCCAGATAGCTAACTAACAAGCCGGAAATACCCCACAGGAATTATGCGCCATCCTAACGCGACAAAAGATAAACTGCCAGTCAGAGATCTCCTATTTCACGGTTTAATGTAGAATGTACGCTCAATAATTAGGAATTTTTCCTATTAACCTCATTCCGCAAACACAGTAATATAAACGTTTGATAATCACTGATGGGATCTCATGTTATGGATAACACCTGTCACAGCTGCCAACAGCTGTTAACTTCAAATATTGCTCACCCACATGCTACCCTTAAGCTTCTTAGCTCACTACCAAACAGCCAGATGTACAAATGCACGGAGTGTCATGCTTATCTGCATTACTTCGACATGTCATGGGAAGTTTTGATTGAAGGTAATATTTATAACAAGGGCGCCGAACCGCTTAATAATCAGGTGGCGAACCTGTGACGCTATGACAAAAAAAGGGGCAAAATTGCCCCTTTTTTTGTCATACTTTATACTTGCTCAACGCTGTAAAAACGGCTCAACACTTTAATCGTGTTAATTACATCCAGACTCCCTGCCATCTCCCTAATAGAGTGCATACCAAATTGGGGGACACCTATATCGAGCGTTTTCACACCAATTTCTGCTGAGGTGATTGGACCTATCGTGCTACCACAAGCCATATCAGACCTCACAACAAACTCCTGAACCGGTACATTTTCCTGCTCCGCAAGGATTCGGAACATTGAGCTTGTAATATCCGTTGTTGCATATCGCTGGTTCGCATTTAACTTAATAACAGGCCCCTGATTAATAAGGGGACCATGATTAGCATCATGCTTGTCAGAGAAGTTGGGGTGTATACCATGAGCATTATCAGCAGAAATCATCATTGATGCCGCCAAGGCACGTGCCCTATCTTCTACATCAGGCAGTAAACGCTCTATCAAGTGCTCTAGTAGAGGACCTTGCGCTCCAGAGGCACTCATACTACCAACCTCTTCGTGATCGGTGCAGATCAATAACTGTCCTTCGGACGAATCACTGAGAAGCAAGGCTTCTAAGCCCATAAAGCAGCTAAGCAGATTATCTAAGCGAGCAGAGGTTAAAAACTCTTCATTGAGACCAACAAACGCTGGCGCCTGAGTATCATAAAAGGATAGTTCATAATCCAGTACTTGGCTGACGTGTAGCCCATCGCCTTCTATTTGCTGTTTTAATAGATCTCTAAAGTCAGGCTTTTCACTTACCTGACCCAGTATTGGCGGTAAGAAGGTTTGTGCATTAATGGCACGACCATTGTTCGCTTCTCGGTCTAAATGGATAGCTAAGCTTGGGATAACAGCAATAGGTTTTTCAAAATCGATGAGGGCTTGGCTTAACTGCCCTTTTTCATCTTGATAGCTGACGCGTCCCGCCAGCGAAAGATCTCTATCGAACCATGGCCCTAACAACACCCCTCCATATACCTCTACACCTAACTGAAAATATCCATGTTTATGAAGCTCTGGGTTAGGCTTTACTTTCAGACAGGGCGAGTCGGTGTGTGCACCAATCATTCGAAAACCAGATACGATCAGATCTTTCGTTTTTGGCATTTTCCAAGCGATCAAAGAGGCATCATTTCGGGTAATGAAATATTGACCTCCCGATTGCAATTCCCAAGAAGCCTTCTCTGATAACTGTTGATATCCCGCCTCTTCTAATCGCGCTTTCATATTACTGACGGCATGAAAAGGGGTTGGTGATTTATGCAGAAACGTCACCAGTCGATTTAACTGCTCTTGCTCACCCATTTTTTTCACCTTTACTCAAAATATCTAATAACTCAACTTTGAAAATCAGAGTTGAGTTAGCCGGAATATCGTTTGATGGGCTCGTCGCCCCGTAAGCTAACTCAGGTGGCAGGTACAACATCCACGTACTTCCTACCGGCATTTTAATCAGCGCCTCTTGCCACCCTTTGATTACACCCTTAAGCGGGAAAATAGAAGGCTTATCACGTTGATAAGAACTATCAAATACATATCCGTCTACACGTGTTCCTTCGTAGTGAACTTCAACACTATCTCTCATCGTAGGGCGTTCGCCTTGACCTTCAACCAATATCTTATACTGCAAACCACTTGATAGCGTGGTAATACCCTCTTGCGTCGCATTTGCAGCAAGATAGGCCTCACCCGCTTTACGGGTTTCATCATTAAGGGCTTTATCAATAAGCTGTTGGCGAAAAGCAGCTTTTTCCGGATCTTCACCACATCCAACAAGTAAAAAGGTTCCCAACACCATACACCAGAGAGATCTCAACTTCATTTATCCTACCTTCTTCATCTATAGTGGATTAACGCATTGATTTTACATTAGACGGGGCGATAGCTACACTCAGACAGTATTATTTATGGAACAACAGATTTAAGGATCTGTCATAACTGTATCGAATTAGGACGTAGAAGATAGATTATGCTTAAAGGTTTTCGGATTACACTGGCTGCTTTCCTGTTTTCACCGGCTGTTTGTTTTGCCGTAGCAGACCTCACAACACTACTTCCTGACGAGACTCATAAAAATACAATTAAAGAGATTGTCCGCTCTCTTAATAGCAGTCACTACAATAAAGTCTCAATAGATGACTCGTTATCATCTAACCTGTTAGATAAATACTTAGATGAGTTGGACCCTTCTCGAAGCCTGTTTTATCAAGTTGATATTGACGAATTCCAAGCTTATCGACAATCACTGGACGATGCCATCAAATCCGGAGATCTCGAAATACCCTTTCATATTTTCAACCGTCTGCAAGTACGCACTAAAGAACAGCTTACTCGTGCGATTGATCGCTTAGAAGACCCAACCCCCTTTAACCTCACCTTAGATGAGTTTCTTGACACAAACCGAGAAGATGATCCATGGGTTGTAACTGAGGCAGAGATGCATGACCTATGGAGACAGCGAGTCAAAAGCGCCCTGCTAAACCTCATCTTAGCGGATAAGACCGAAGAGCAGGCTCGTGAAACCTTGATTAAGCGCTACAAAAATCAGCTAGCGCGTCTGGCACAAACCAAGAGCGAAGATGTATTCCAGCGTTTTGCGAACACCTTTACAAAATATTTCGACCCGCACACCGCCTACTTTTCTCCTCGAACATCGGAGAATTTCAAAATCAACATGAGCCTATCCCTAGAAGGCATTGGAGCTGTGCTACAAAGCGAGAATGAATTCACGAAAATCACTCGTTTGGTGCCGGCAGGGCCTGCCGACAAAACCGGCCAACTCAAGGCTACCGATATTATTGTTGGAGTCGGACAAGGCAAAGAGGGTGAAATAGAAGATGTTGTAGGATGGCGACTTGATGATGTAGTCGACAAAATCCGGGGCCCTAAAGGCTCCATGGTACGCTTAGAAATCATTTCCAGCGATGATAAATCTGCTCGACGCATCGTCTCTATTGAACGTAATACCGTCAAGCTAGAGGAACAAGCCGCGCAAAAAAGAATAATCGATATCGTTCATAACGACAGAACCTATAAAATAGGTGTGATCGATATTCCCGCATTCTATATTGACTTTGCAGCCCTACAGCGGGGCGAAAAGGACTACAAAAGTACCACACGAGATGTTGAAAAGTTAGTTACCGAACTCACACAGGAAGGTATACACGGTCTGATTATTGATCTGCGCAACAATGGCGGAGGCTCATTAAGAGAAGCCAATGAGCTTGTTGGCCTCTTTATTGATCGCGGCCCAACTGTACAGATACGTGACCCGAGTGGACGAGTTGATATTCTTGGTGACTTTAATCCCAAAGTCGCTTATAGCGGCCCTTTAGGGGTCGTTGTGAATCGCCTAAGTGCCTCTGCGTCCGAAATATTTGCAGGCGCGATTCAAGATTATCAACGGGGGATCGTGATGGGCAGCCAAACTTTTGGCAAAGGCACTGTTCAAACCCTTCTTCCCCTCAGCCATGGCCAGTTGAAATTTACCAATGCCAAGTTCTACCGTATTTCTGGTGAGAGCACCCAAAATAAAGGCGTAGTGCCGGATATTAGCTTCCCAAGCTTATATGATCCTAATGAGGTAGGAGAAAGCTCACTCCAAAGAGCTTTACCCTGGGATACCGTACAAGAAGCTCGACATGGTGTTTACCGCAGTTTCTCCCCCATCAAGCAAACACTTGAGCAGAACCATATTGCCAGAATAGAAAACCAGCCCGACTTTAATTACATGCGCGAACAGATCGCGCGACTAGCAGAAATGCGCAAAGATGAGAGCATCCCTCTTAATTACCAAAAACTGCAAGAGAAACGCGACCAAGCCGATAAATGGCAACTAGACGCGGAAAATAAACGTCGCTTAGCTAAAGGGTTAACTCCTATATCATCACTATCAGAGCTGGAAGACTCAAACAAAGATGACTCAGGGCGACCACTCACCCCCGAATCAGAAGCTATATTGCATGAAAGCGGTATGGTGCTGTTAGATTATGTAGCACTGACCGGTCAACTTAACGCAGCGAACCATTAATCTTATTAATAAGTTTCTGAGGAGAGTATGGCGCGTTCTAAAATCCAATTGATGTTTTACATTGTCACCCCCATTCTTTTAATTGGCTTAGCTGCCGGGGGGTACTTGGTCTATCAACAAATGCAGGCCCAGCATGCACAAAACAAGAAAGAACTTGAGCGCTTTGGCTACGAAATGGTTGCTACCAGCCGCAGTTTCGAAACGACTGGCGAGCTGGGCACAAAGCAGCTACCGCCTACCTTTGATGAAGAAAAACTAACACCTACACAGAAAGTCATCCGTAGCCTTATCAGAGACAAAGAAAACCTGTTAACCGAAAATCAAGGACTGCAAGAGACCATAGAAACGCTCCAACAGCAGATTGCAGAACTCGAAGAATACAAGCAATTGAATGAGCGCTTTGCTCCGGAGAAGTTAATAGATGCCCTAAAAGGAGTTGAACGACAACTCCGAGCCTTTTTAATACGCAACCCTGATGCAGAACGTTTTTCTACCATTCAGATAGAAACGATGGCTGCCGCTGGCGCAGCCGAATACAAAGCTTACATTACTCGTAACCGATTAATGCTATCAGAAGATAAAAAGCAAAAAGTAATAAGTGACTACCTACCCGGTTATGCATTTTGTATTGGCGATGGTATAGAAGTTGCGGCCAACTCCCCATCCGAAGAGCGAAAACTGGCAGGTTATTTTCGAACAGAAGACGCTTCCAGCCTACCTGAAGCACTTTATCAGGATTTATCTACCGTAATAGAACCTTGCCAACTCGCATTACGCGAACAACTGGACAAAGATCAAGGTTAGCCCTGTTTACTTGCATTGTATTGCTGTATAATGCGCCCTCCCAAATATATGAATTCGATCGTCGTCAGTGTAGCGGTCGAATATCTATTTACTGATCTGACCCTGTAAGCTGACGATACAGGTTACGTGCCGCTAAGCCTCAATTTTCTGGAGCTACGGCCAAAATATAGGACACTTTCATGAGCGAAAGCTTTGCTGAACTGTTTGAAGAATCCCTTCTTAATGTAGACATGACTCCAGGCACCCTAGTAATGGGTGAAGTTGTTGATATCGATAGTGACTGGGTTACTGTTAACGCTGGTCTTAAATCGGAAGCTGTGATTCCTCGCTCTCAGTTCCTCAATGACGCTAACGAACTGGAAATCCAGATCGGTGACAGCGTTAAAGTTTCTCTGGAAGCAGTAGAAGATGGTTTTGGTGAAACCAAACTGTCTCGTGAAAAAGCTAAACGTGCGGAAGCATGGGAAGTACTGCAGGCTAAATTTGACGCTGAAGAAACTGTTACAGGTGTTATCAGCGGCAAGGTTAAAGGTGGTTTCACCGTTAGCATCAACAATATTCAAGGCTTCCTGCCAGGTTCACTGGTAGACGTTCGCCCAGTACGTGATGTTGACCACCTAGAAGGCAAAGAGCTAGATTTCAAACTGATCAAATTAGATCAGAAGCGTAACAACGTTGTTGTTTCTCGCCGTGCAGTTCTTCAAGAAGCGAACAGCGCTCAGCGCGACGAAATCCTTGCAGCACTGGAAGAAGGCCAGGTTGCTAAAGGTTTTGTTAAGAACCTGACTAACTACGGTGCTTTCATCGACCTAGGCGGTGTAGACGGCCTGCTTCACATTACAGATATGGCGTGGAAGCGTATTTCTCACCCATCTGAGATGCTGAACCCAGGTGATGAGATCTCTGTTAAGATCATTAAGTTCGACAAAGAAACTGGTCGTATCTCTCTAGGTCTTAAGCAGTTGTCTGAAGATCCATGGGAAGCAATCAAAAACCGTTACCCAGCAGGTACGAAGTGCAATGCTCGCATCACTAACCTGACTGATTACGGCTGCTTCGCATCTATCGAAGACGGCGTTGAAGGTCTGGTTCACGTATCTGAAATGTCTTGGACTAACAAAAACATTCACCCATCTAAAGTTGTTAGCATCGGTGAAGCTGTTGAAGTCATGATCCTAGACGTTGATGAAGAGCGTCGCCGTATTTCTCTAGGTATCAAACAGTGCACAGTTAACCCATGGGTTGCTTTTGCTGAGAAATACGCTACAAACGACAAAGTATCTGGCCAGATCAAAACGATCACTGACTTCGGTATTTTCGTTGGCTTAGAAAACGACCTTGACGGCCTGGTTCACATGTCTGACATCAGCTGGGAAGGCGATGCAGAAGCAGCACTTCGCCAGTTCAAGAAAGGCGACGAAGTTGAAGCTGTTATCCTGTCTATCGACGCAGAGAAAGAGCGTATCTCTCTGGGCGTTAAGCAGCTAGATAGCGATCCTTTCGCTGAATACGCTGCAGCTAACGAGAAAAACAGCATCGTAAAAGGTACTGTTAAGTCGGTTGACGCTAAAGGCGCAGTTATCGAACTAGCTGAAGGCATCGAAGGTACACTGAAAGTATCTGAAATCAGTGCAGAGCGCATCGAAGATGCAACAACTGCCCTGAAAGAAGGTGACGAAGTGGAAGCGAAGATCACTAACATTGATCGTCGTAGCCGTGCTATCACGCTATCTATTCGTGCAAAAGACCAGGCGGACGAAAAAGCAGCTATCGCTGCTGTACGTAACCAGGAAGTTGAGACTGCTGGTCCAACAACCATCGGTGACCTGATCAAAGCGCAAATGGCTAACCAAAACAACTAATAGTTGTTTTGAGCCACAAAAAAGGAGCGCATCGCGCTCCTTTTTTTATTCTTAACACCAACTGTTATTCGTCGAGCACATAATCGATCAAGTCATCTTCACTGATCTCATTGTCTTTTACTGAATAAATGTGCAAAACAGATGCGCCAGCATCAATCACAGAGTTCTCTTTTCCCGATATAAGCGGATGCCATTCCGGTAAGGGCTGGCCTTCATAAATCAATCGATAGGCACACGTAGGAGGCAGCCAATGAAATGCCTCTACATCCTCAGGGCGCAGCTTCACACAGCTAGGAACCAATTCCGTTCGCTTTTCATACTGTGTGCACCGGCAATTATCATCCATTAAATGGCACACCACCGTTGTGTAAAACACTTCTTGCGTATCTTCATCTTCAATTTTATGAAGGCAGCACAAAGCACAGCCATCACAAAGAGACTCCCATTCAATGGATGTCATTTGATCAAGCGTTTTACTCCGCCAAAAAACTTCTTGCGCCACTAGCGAACACCCGTTTCAGGACGTTCCTGATAAAGATCCAACATATAGTCCTCTTTAGGCGGCGGCATTTGGAGATAATAACCTTTCTCTTTCAAATCGTTGAGTAACTTTTCCGTATCATCGATACGTGCTAGCTTCCTGTCTTTTGTCAATGGCATATCCATCACATGGAGAGGCTTACCGAACATCTCAAGCAATGGTTCAGGAACCCGAGTCAACTGATCCCGTTTATCAAGATAAAGATACATCTCATCTTTTCGAATACTTTTATAGATAGAGCAAATAATCATGAGTAATTAGCCGTTGTTCGTAAATTTATTCAGTTGATCGAGTAAAGCATCACCAATTATTGCTTTACGCCAGCCTTGGAGCCCCTCGGGTAATTGGTACTGGCCGGTTTCCATACCGGAACGTACCAGTGCGTCCAAATCCTTTTTCTTGAGAAGCACCTCTTGGGCAAGGTTAAGTCGATGGGCAGTATCCCGCGCAATCGTTTTCAGGCGTTTAAGGCGCTTATTCCACATAACATGCAGCGGGCGGTTAATAGCACGAACAGGGTTTTCCTTTGCGCTAGCCTGCGATGCAGCAAGTAACCCCAAAATTATATCGCCATCTTCCTTGACGACACGGTACTTAATATCTTCAAGCCTTGATAACTCATGTTTTGTCTTTGGCCAGCGCTGAACAATGGCAATAATGGCTTGGTTTCTTAAAATACGATTACGCGGAACATCTCTTATGCGGCTTTGCTGCTCTCGCCACATCGTAATATCTCGCAAGGCAGCCAATTTATGATCTTGTAATCCTGACATCTGACTAAAACGACGGTAATACTCTTTGCCTTCAGGGTCGGTATCAATAGCTTGCGATAACGCAACGAGAGACTCCTCTTCAAACCATGATAGGCGATCTAGTTTAGTTAGTTTTTCTTGTAATTGCAGGCAGATGGCAGGTAGGTAAGCAACATCCAGAGCCGCATAGACTTCTTGCTCAGGCCGCAGAGGGCGCTTCAACCAATCCGAGGTCGTTTCTCCTTTCCCCAATTGAACGCCAAGGGCATGCTCAACCAGACGTTGAAGCCCCATTGTAAAGCCCCAACCAACAAATGCTGCTGCCAGCTGCGTATCAAATATTGGCGTGGGTAGCGCGCCCAGTGTGTGGTTAAAGAGTTCTAGATCTTCACTGCCTGCGTGAATAACCTTGAGTACATCACGGTTTTCAAATAACGCGACTAACGGCGAGAAGTCCTTGATGCTCAGCGGATCTATAAGATAACAACACTGATCGTCAGCAATTTGTATCAAGCCTGGAATGGGATAAAAGGTATCAACTCGCTGAAACTCGGTATCGATGGCAATCATGGGTAAACGCTGCCAATACTGACAGCGCTCATGCAAAGCTTCATCGGTGGTGATATGTTCAGGACATTGAGCCGACGCCTCTAAAACCGATACCTCATAGGCTTGCTTATTCAATCAAAACCTCACCATTGTCGTCGCCCAGCTAATGCATGGGCAAGCGTTCCACCATCGACATACTCTAACTCCCCTCCGACGGGGACACCATGTGCAATACGGGTAATTCGAGTCTCGCTACCTTTTAAACGTTCTGCAATATAGTGAGCTGTCGCCTCACCCTCTACCGTGGGATTCGTAGCCAATATAACCTCTTTTGTCTTTTCAGACATAACTCTGGCAACCAATGCGTCTATTCCTAAATCCTCTGGACCAACACCATCAATGGGGGAAAGATGTCCACCGAGCACATAGTAGACGCCACCAAAGCCACTGGTTTGCTCAATCGCAAGCACATCCATAGGTGATTCCACAATGCAAAGAAGGGACTTATCTCGACTAGGTGATGCACAAATCTCACATATTTCTGATTCACTCAGCGTTTGGCACATACGGCACTGCGCAACCTCTTGAGCGGCCATCTTCAAAGCATCAGCTAACGTAAACGCCCCTTCTCTGTCTCGTTCGAGCAAATGAAAGGCCATTCTCTGAGCTGACTTAGGGCCTACACCAGGTAAGCATCGCAACGCTGTAATCAGCTGCTGTATTAATGGGCTGAAGGACATGATTAGAACGGCATATTAAAGCCTGGAGGCATACCCATACCACCAGTGATTTTTGCCATGCGCTCCTGCGTCGACGCTTCCACTTTGCGTACGGCATCATTCACAGCCGCAGCGATCAAATCTTCTAATATATCCTTATCTTCTTCTAACAAACTATCGTCGATGGAAACACTTTTAACATCATGGCGTCCCGTCATTACAATTTTGACTAACCCTGCGCCTGACTCACCGTTAACTTCTGCATTGGCAATTTCAGCTTGTGCTTTTTGTAGGTCTTCTTGCATTTTTTGGGCTTGCTTCATCAAGTTGCCCATTCCGCCTTTCATCATCTTTTCTACCTCAAATTTATGGGTCAATAGGATAAATAGAATCGGGAATAATCATCCCACCAAACTGACTCAAGAGCTGCTGTACATGCGGGTCAGTTTCAAAATCATTAATCGCCTTCACTAATCGTTCTGCTTTCAAGCGAGCAAAATAGTCGGCGGGCGTTTCCTGAGTTTGCACAGCCTTATGAAAAACAACCGTTAAGGGTTGTTGAAAATAACTGGCTAATGCTTCTTCAATTCGTTGCTGCTGTACGTCGTTCAGTAGTGCTTCTTGCTCTGCACGAAAATGGAACTGTAACTGAGACTCAGACACAGATTCCAAAGAAAGGTTGCTAGCAATACTCGCCGTCATACCACTGAGCCCCAATACACCCAATAAAGAGACCCAATGAGAGGGCTGCAAGGCAGCCAATGATGATGGCAAACCATGATTATCTACTTCGCCAGCACCAGAGACTTGAACAGCAACAGGGTGATCTGTAACAGGTAAACTCTCCTCATGGACAACATCATCTACCTTGAGCTGCTGAGCAGGCAAAGACTCAGCTATAGACTTTTTTCCATGCGGTTCCTCTTCTAGCTGAGGAGGAAGGTCGAACTCATCATAGGGAGGAGGCTCAAGATCAGATGCTGTGATAGCTTTTTCAGGAGTAGCTGGCAGTTCAGGTACGGTTCTCACAGTCTGAGTCTGAGGCTGAGATTCAGGCTCAGTCACACCCAATTCACTCGTGTGCTGCGTCACTACATCCTGCTGACTCATACTCGTCGCGGCTATAGGAGCAGCGGATAATTCAATAGAGGAGGCTTTTGCATCCGCTGGTCGAAAAGCCAGCATCCGCAATAAAATCATCTCAAGACCTTCTCGCGCATCAGGGGCAAATGGCAGATCTTTACGCCCCATCAATGCGATTTGATAGTACAGCTGTATATCTTCTGGACGAATCTTCTGTGCCAGCGTAGATACCTGAGTTTGATCGCCCATGCTATTATCGACCGCTTCAGGAAGCACTTGGGCCACAGCAACACGGTGCAATAAGCTAATCAGATCTCCCAATACTGTCATATAGTCGGGGGAAAACTGCGCAAGTTCCGACACAGAAGCAAGCAGCTCAGATGGATCTAACGCCACTAATGCATCCAGCATGCGATACACTAAACGCTGGTCAATCGTTCCCAACATGGCACGGACATCGTTCTCAATGACGGCTCCCGCGCCAAAAGCAATTGACTGATCAGTCAAGCTTAGAGCGTCACGCATCGAACCATCAGCGGAACGAGCTAGTAGCCACAATGCAGGTTCTTCATAGCGAATTTGCTCTTGATTAAGCACATACGCCAAATGATTGACGATCTTCTCAGGGATCAGATTTTTTAAGTTAAACTGTAAACAACGGGATAATACGGTAACAGGCAATTTTTGTGGATCGGTCGTTGCCAGCAAAAACTTCACATGGGGTGGCGGCTCTTCCAACGTTTTCAGTAACGCATTAAAAGAACTGGTCGATAGCATATGCACTTCATCAATCAGGTAAACTTTAAACCTGCCATGCGTCGGAGCATATTGTACGTTTTCGAGTAACTCGCGAGTATCTTCTACTTTTGTTCTCGAGGCCGCATCCACCTCAATAAGATCGACAAAACGCCCTTCAGCAATTTCGATGCAAGCACCACATTGACCACAAGGCTCAGATGAAACCCCTGTTTCACAGTTTAACGACTTCGCGAATAAGCGGGCAATTGACGTCTTCCCTACTCCCCTCGTACCCGTAAAAAGATAGGCATGGTGTAGGCGATCATCATCAAGTGCATTAACCAACGCTTTAAGGACATGTTCCTGCCCTACCATTTCGGTAAATCGCTTAGGTCGCCACTTCCGGGCTAAGACTTGATAACTCATAATTGGAAGATGCCATCATTCTAAAAACAAACGCTAATGCTACCGGTTAAGCGGATTAATGGCTACCGTTAGATGACTTCCAAAATACCTTGTCGCTGGGGAATTTCTATTTCAAAACGCACACCTTTGCCTGGAGATGAGCTGCACTCAATGGTTCCACCTAACTGCTCAGTGACTATATTAAAAATAATATGCATACCCAGCCCACTACCGACACCCCGCTTAGTTGTATAGAAAGGTTCATAAATGCGTTTTCGAGACTCCGCACTCATTCCTTTACCGTCATCTTTATATACCAACACCAAACTATCCGTGCCCTTGGGTAACACACAAAGGGTAATAGAACCTTGGGAGCGACCTTCAAAACCATGGGTTAAGCTATTAACAACAAAGTTAGTTAGAATATGAGCAAAAAGGTCTGGGCGAGCTTTAATTTTCAGATTATCAGGGCAGTTAACCAGCGTCTTAAAATCTGTTTTACTCAATTTCGGCCCTAGACTCGTGAGCACTTCACCGATATAAAGACCAAAGTCAAACAACCGTGGATGCTCACTACTTTGATCAACAGCAATCTGTTTAAAACTTCGAATTAGCCCTGCAGCGCGGTTCAAGTTATTCTTAATAATATCGTAGGATTGAAAGGCTTCGTGTAGATAGTTTTCAAGATGTGTGCGGCTCATTGCGCCACATTGATAGCGTTCTTGTAAGCATTTAAGCTCCTCCTCTAAGTGAGAAGCTACCGTCACACAAACACCCAGCGGGGTATTAACTTCGTGAGCAACACCCGCAACCATCTCCCCCAAACCCGCCATTTTTTCTGACTGTTTAAGCGCCTCTTCCATGATTTTCTCTCGCGTGACATCAGCACCTGTACCACGGTAGCCTTGCAAGTTGCCTTTCGAGTCAAAGAAAGGTTTTGCGCTCACCTCAATAATGAGTGTTTCACCTGCAGGGGTTTTAATCTCATAGCATAAATTCCTAAAGCCTCGACGCTCTTTTTGCAGCTGGCTAATTTTTTCCCACTGGTTTCTATCCGTACTCAGCAATAGTTGGCCGATAACTTCATCACGTGTACGCCCTAGCACCTCCTCCTTTGTAAGTCCTATAACGCCGTAGAACGTTTCAGATAAGTAAACATACCGGTTGTCAGCATCCGTTTCCCATAACCAATCTGAACTAGACATCAAGGTGTCATTCAAACGCTCTCTATTTAAAATCAGCTCAGCTTCAGTCTGCTTATGTCGCTGAATCTCTTTTTCCAGATCAGCCGTTCTTTTTTTTACTTCAAATTCCAAAGCCGATTTAAGCTCAATCTCCCGTCCTCTATCACGAAGAATCGCATTGACACTTATCCTAACCACCTCAGCATAACGGCGCGCCTCATCTAGCGGCGCGGTTACACCAATATTAGCTATGCGCTTACCTTGGTATTCAAGCGGAAGGTTGTATCCTTCAGACATATTATGAGCTTGAGCAGCTTTTGCATCGACCGCTAGAGAGTCGATCTCCCCTCTCATCACTTTTAGCGCGCCGTAATGCTGCTCCCCAATGCGTGATTTATTAGAAGAAGCGATGATAACCCCATCAGCATTCATCACATTGATGTTATAACCAATCGCCGCTGCTATCTGTTCGCAGATATTTTGAAATATTTTGGGATCAAGCAATAGTAGACGGTCCATGCGCTAACTCCACTCCATTTTTTATTGAGTGTAGAACATACAAAACCGTCTGTGAAATAAGACATCGAAAAGTTTATTGTAAAGTTATATCTGCCCTTAAATTAAGTACTTTTCCTACGGTTCTATTCCAGTTTGCAGCACACTCGGGACCACAACGTTGGGTCCATCGTGGTAAAATAACCTCTTGCGCAATTTTATTCCGAACTATCAGGTCTTGTTCAGAAGGCTGGGCTAAGATCATATGTCCATTCTCGCCTAGCTCACAGGGGCCTGACGCCAAACAACTTAATGCCACCGTATCTTCGGTTGCCGTTTCACGCCACATTTTGTCGGTTAACTTAGCTATTTCATTCTGCAGTAGTGTTTGTTGAGTTTGGCTGAGTAAATTCCATTTATCCCTATTCATTGCGCCAAAGGCCAACCCCCACCCCACACGAAGTTTGAATCCATAAGGAGTCAGCTTATACAATTCGCTGGTATATGCTGACATCGTGCCAGTGATCACGCAATCGATGAGATTTTCTTCAAGCGCTTTGGGCACATCCAAAAACGGCACACTAACAGGAGTCGCACCAACACCTTCAACAAAATCACCCAGTGTGGTTAAAAACACTCGAATTCGTAGGCCTTTGAGATCACTAATGCTATTAACAGGCTCTTTACACCAGATCATTTGGCTAGGAAAGGGATATAACATCATCAACTTTGCGTTGTACTTTTCTGAAAAAGCGCGAGCCAGTGTCGGAAAATAGGCATCAGCCACTTTACGCTGCACTGTGATATTTTGCACAAGCGCAGATAAGTCCGCCCCCTCAAAAATCTCATTTTCGGGCATCACATACCCAGGTAGACCAAAGGCAAAATCAAACACTCCATTTTTGATCAACCGGACAATCTCAAACCCTCTCAACCCTAATTCATCCTGAGGCTTAATCTCTCCAACAATCTCACCTTCGGATATCTCAGCAATATGTTGATTCCAAAATGGGCTTTCATGTTTAGGGTAGTTACTAAAATACCCCCAAGTCCCTACAGCTTTGATAATGATCGTGTCACTTGCTGCATGAACTCGCCCCACTACAATCGTCAGAAGCACCAAAGCAACGGCTGCAATATAATATTTAGACAGCATTCTCATAAAGCGGCTGTACCCTACTGTTGTATTATTAGTAGCAATATGATCACCCTAAGGCATTAAATGCTACTCTGGGCATATCCTACTCAGAATTCAAGTAAAGCGCACACACTAGCGTAGGGGAAATGTTCATTACAAACTGAAATAGCTATTATCCACCTACAGAGTTTCAGAGCCTTTTAACTATGCATAATATTTATAATCTAGGGATCCGCGGGCGTTTTTTCTTTGCGTTTGGCGTACTGAGTGCATTGACTCTTGTTGCGACGATAGTTAGCTGGATATCCTATAATCGCTTAGAAAATGAACTCAACAGCGTAGTAGAAGGTAATATTCAAACTTTAAGCCTGATTTCAGACTTAAAGGAAGGAGGCACAAAAATTACCCTAATGGCTCCCACTTTGCTGGCTGCAGAGGATGAGCAAAGTCGGCAGCAGCTTTTGCAATCGTTAAATACCAATATTGCAGAAATGATCGAACTCATACCTAGTCTTGCTGCGGTAACTCCCAATAATGAAAGCCAAACATCTCTTCTTGTACAGATAGATGATCTTCAACAAACCCTAGAGCAACTGGATAATAACGTACGCCAGAAACTTGACTTAGCCCAAGAAAAAACACAGGAAAATCGGCGACTCAGATGGGCCGGGTCTCGTTTTTTATCTGAAATTAAAACGGTCACAGAACGCGCTCAACTCAATCTATTTCGTCGTATCAATCAAGATTACTCAGATGCATGGGCTGTACTGAATTATTTTGGCAGAGAATCAGCCACCGAAATCAATGCGGATCTACAACGCCTCTATCGTATCGAGGCTGATGTTAATTTACTGGCTAACCTAGTAGACCGTGCCGGGCATCTGCCCGATTTAAACTCGCTTATTGCCACACAACTTCATGCGGAAGAGGTTATACAAAGGGTCAATCAGGATGTTTATCGTGTAAACCCTTCGTATGACACAGGGCAGCTCAAACAGGCTATTGCCGATATTNNATTGTTTCCCTAACACACCACAAGGGTAATATCTTTTCTCTTCGCAGCCAGGAACGATTGATATCACAAACAGGCCAACAACTGTTGGTACTCGTACACGAAAAACTCGAAAAACTTAATCAGCTAATCACAAAACGGTCCGATGATACTCAAACTGCGGCGCAAATATCTGTGCTTAATGCGCAAGAGACTATCAGAAAGGGACGTATCTGGATGCTACTAATGGTCTGTGCGAGCTTATTGTTCTCAATTTTAGTCGTGTGGCTATATGTAGGCCGTAATATGGTAGCGAGAATTACCAGTCTTGATGCAAGTATGCGCGCCATCGCCAATGGCAATCTGGAAGAAAGAGTGCAAGTTAAAGGAGGGGATGAGATAGGAGCAATGGCTCGCTCTCTGGTTCGTTTTAGAGATCAACTCTCTACTCTTCAGGAAGAGCTGGTTCAAGCGGGAAAACTGGCCGCCCTAGGCCAGCTGTCTGCGGGCATTGCTCATGAAATAAACCAACCACTTTCGGCTATTGGCCACTACTCCCATAACGGCTTACGTCTGTTACGTGCAGGTCGGTTAGAGGATACCGAAAAAAACCTCAACCAAATATCTAACCTCACAAAACGAGCAACCCTGATTATTACTCGTTTAAAGTCGTTGGCTAGAAAACAACAAACGAACTGGGTGCCGGTTGATCTCCAACAGGTGATAGATAATGTATTACTGATGCTGGTGGGTGATGAGGTCAGAAAACTAACGGACATACAGGTCGTATTTCATGAGGAAACAAACCGTGTCTATGCCGATTCGGTACAATTGGAGCAGGTCGTGCTCAATTTAATCACCAACGCATTAGATGCCATTGCTGAGCAAGATAGCAAACAGATCTGTATTGAATGTCGGCACCTGCACGATAACCGCATAGCCCTGTTTGTAACGGATAATGGCCCCGGTGTCAGTCCAGAGCTGCGAGAGAATATTTTTGAACCATTCTTTACCACAAAGCGACGAGGACAAAGCTTGGGGCTTGGCTTATCAATTTCGTTTAATATCATCAACAATTTCGGGGGCAAGCTAAGCGTCGTCGACGAATCCAGTCAAGGTGCTTCGTTTTGTATCCAACTACCCATATATCGGAGAAGTAAATCATGAGTGCAGTGATGAACACTGGCGAGGTTATTATCATAGATGATGAGGAGATCGTCCGTGAAGCCATGGTTCAAACACTCGAACTTGACGGTTTTCAAGCCAAGGCCTTCGAACACCCTCTGGAAGCAATCACCAGATGCTCTATGAGCTGGATGGGTGTTGTAATCTGCGATGTCAGAATGGAACTAATGGCAGGATTAGAGGTTCTGGAAAAAATACTTGAGATTGACCCGGAAATCCCCGTCATCATGTTTAGCGGCCACTCCGACATCGCTATCGCAATTCAAGCTATACGCATAGGTGCTTACGACTTTCTCGAAAAGACAGAAGACCCACAACATCATATCAACACCGTTCAAAGAGCATGGAACAAACGCCAGCTTGTTCTGGAAAATCGCCAGCTTAGAGAAGCAATTCAAGGGCAACACGAAATAGAACAACGCCTAGTTGGCCAGACAGCCGCCATGATTCGTTTACGAGCGTCAGTTCTACAACTAGCCCATGTCGACGTGGATCTCATTATTAATGGTGCAACAGGTACCGGTAAAGAGGTCGTTGCCAAATGTCTCCATGACTTTAGTCCCCGGGCCAAAAGACCTTTTGTCGCATTGAATTGCGGTGCAGTGACAGAATCTATTATTGAAAGCGAACTATTTGGACATGAAGCGGGAGCTTTTACAGGCGCGTATAAAAAACGTATCGGAAAAATTGAGTATGCAAACGGCGGAACACTCTTCTTGGATGAAATAGAAAGTATGCCCGCTTCTCTTCAGATTCGATTGCTACGTGTATTACAGGAACGCACATTACAACGCTTAGGTGGAAACATGGATATCAATGTCGATATTCGTGTCATTGCCGCTTCCAAAGCCAACCTTCGCGAAGCGGCCGATCAGGGGCTCTTTCGTGAAGACCTGTTTTATCGTCTGAATGTTGCGAGCCTTGATCTCCCCAGCCTTGATGACCGAAAAGAGGATATTCCTGTCTTATTTGGCCACTTTACCGATCAAGCCAATCAGCGCTTTGGCCGTGAAAACAAGCCCGTGCCAGAGCAGTTACTTCGGCAGCTCAGCCAACAATCCTGGCCTGGTAATGTTCGCGAACTGAGAAACGCCGCGGAACGTTGGGCTTTGGGACTGCCTTTAAATCATCCAATTGAGACACCTCAAACCTCCCAAGAAGGCAGTCTCGATGAAAGAGTCAATCAATACGAGCGAGATTTAATTATCGCCGCGCTAACAGAAAATAAAGGTCAGGCTGAGCTGACAGCGCAAGACTTGGGCATCCCCCGTAAAAAGCTCTATCTAAGAATGAAAAAGCATGGGCTTGAGCGTAGTGATTATCAATAAAGGATGAGTCAAAGTTGACTCACTTATTCAAATAAGGCGAGTTAATATTAACTCAAAAACTAAATATTTTTTCTCATATTTTATTTAACCAACTGATTTTAATAGACTTATTATTCTGGCACAGTGGTTGCTCCAGATTAGGTTAGCAATATGCCATCGGTATTGTTGTAAAACCAATATTTGGAGAATAAAAATGAGATTCACAACCAAAAAAACAGCTATCCTGCTTGCCTCTCTGCTCACCTTGGGTTCAGCGTCCCATGTAACAGCAGAAACACAATGGCATATGCCTACCCCTTATGGCGATTCAAATTTACCCACTCAAATTGCTCATGAATTCGCTGCAGAGATCAAAAACAATACGGCCTCAGAACTCAATATCGTGGTTCACTCAGGTGCATCACTCATCAAGCATCCTGAGATCCCTCGTGCAGTCAGAACAGGACAAGTACAACTAGGCGAAGTCTTTATCGGTATTATGGGGAATACGCATCCCGTCTTTAAACACGACAATATTCCTTTCTTGGCAACCACTTTCGAAAGCGCAGAAAAACTATGGCACGCGGCTAAACCAGAAATCGAAAAACAATTGAGCAAAGAAGGGATGATGCTGCTTTATACCGTCCCTTGGCCTGCCCAAAGCTTGTATACCATTCTCCCGGTCAATACATTGTCAGATCTAAAAGGTCTGAAAATGCGCGCATACAGTCCTTCTACCTCTCGTCTAGCCGACCTTATGAATACCACACCAACAACCGTACAGGTACCTGAAATACCACAGGCCTTCAGTACCGGTATTATTGATGCAATGATCACGTCTCCGTCTACTGGGGTGAATGGTCAGGCGTGGGACTACCTGAGCAACTACACCGATGTTCGTGCGTGGATTCCTAAAAATATCGTGGTTGTAAACAAGCGTGCCTTCAAGCGTTTGGATAAGCAGACTCAACAAGTGATTCTGGATGCTGCAGCTAAAGCCGAAGCTAAAGGCTGGGCAGGTGTTCGCGTAAAAGCAGAAGAAGATACGAAGACGCTCGCCAAGCACGGCATCATCGTATCTCAGCCTTCAGATGAGCTCATGACTGACCTTAAGAAAATCGGGGCAATCATGATTGAGGAATGGAAAGCAGAAGCACCCGAAGTTGAGACGATTCTATCTAACTTTAACCAGTAATCTTTAATGTTAACTGACCCTGCTAAATGGCAGGGTCTATCAGACAAGAGGGATTACCATGCGTTCTCTTCTTAACACACTCTATCTGGCATCTGGATATTTATCAGGCTTATGTATCGCGCTGATTACCCTGATTATCACCTCCCAAATAGTAGGCCGGTTATTTGGTTTTATCGTACCTTCGGCCGAAGACTTTTCAGGTTATGCGCTAGCCGCTGCAACCTTCTTTGGCCTGGCCTACACCTTCCGTGAAGGTGGGCATATCCGAGTAACCTTGGTTATTCAGAGTTGGAGACCACGCTTTCGCTATCTTCAAGAACTCTGCGTACTCATCTTTGCCCTATTATTGGTCAGCTTTATGACTTTTTATTCGGTTCATATGGTATGGGAATCCTATGTTTTTGAAGAAGTGTCTTCAGGCTATGTATCCATACCTATTTGGATGCCACATGTGCCCGTCGCACTCGGGATAATCGTACTAAATATTGCGATTCTTGATGACGTTATTGCCATGCTTAGGCGTCAACCTCCCTCCTATAAAGCCCATGAAAACGAACTACATTTGGAGGAGATCTAATGGATACGGCTATTATTGGAATATCGCTAGCTATTTTTATGCTACTGATGCTAGCACTCGGCGTTTGGGTCTCCTTGGCACTGTTTGGAGTCGGTGTTTTAGGTCTTTACCTGTCTGGAAATGATCAGATCGGACTACTATTTGCCACATCCACATGGGGAGCTAGCACTTCGTGGTCTTTAACAGCCTTGCCCTTGTTTATTTGGATGGGCGAAATCCTGTTTCGAACACGTCTTTCAGAAGATCTGTTTAAAGGGTTATCCCCTTGGTTAAGTGGCCTACCCGGTAAGTTGCTCCATGTTAACGTGCTCAGCTGTGGCATCTTTGCAGCGGTATCAGGCTCTTCAGCCGCAACTGCCGCAACTATAGGCAGAATGACACTACCCGAGTTAAAAGCTCAAGGTTACAGTGACCGAATGGCCGTCGGTACCTTAGCAGGATCAGGCACCCTTGGTCTGCTGATTCCCCCCTCGATTATTCTGATCGTCTATGGAGTAGCCGCAGAGGTTTCTATAGGCCGGTTATTTATCGCAGGGGCATTACCTGGCTTGTTGTTGGTGATGTTGTTCATGGGGTATACCGCTATATGGGCACTGCTCAATAAAAAAGAGTTACCAAAACACGACAAAGCACATGTCTCTTTTGCGACAAAGCTGAAAGCATTGCGTTTACTACTGCCCATTATGTGCCTGATTGGCTTTGTTTTAGGCTCCATCTACGGTGGTTTAACGACCCCCACCGAAGCCGCTGCGTTAGGCGTCGTTGGCGCACTGGTCTTAGCAAGCATTACAGGATCTCTCGATTCTGAAAGCTTTGGCGCCAGCTTAATGGGAGCGGTTAAAAGTTCCTGTATGATCGGCCTGATTCTGGCTGGCGCTCATTTTCTAACACTGGCAATGGGTTTTCTTGGGATACCACGGGCACTGGCAGAATGGATTGGAGAGATGTCTTTATCACCAGGTATCTTGCTGATCTATCTCACCATACTCTTCGTCGCACTTGGCTGCTTTCTGGATGGCATTTCCGTTGTGGTACTCACCGTAGCCGTCGTACTACCCATGGTACAGCAAGCTGGCATAGATTTGCTGTGGTTCGGCATCTACATCGTATTGGTGGTCGAGATGTCCCAGATTACACCACCTGTCGGTTTTAACCTTTTTGTTATTCAGGCATTAACCGGAAAAAATATTCTATACGTCGCACGCGCAGCGCTACCTTTTTTCTTGCTGATACTGCTAGCGGTCATATTGATATATATATTCCCAGAAATTGTGACCTACCTACCAATGTCAATGAGCCAAAACTAGACAGAAACAAAGAAGAGGGCTGGGTAGCAACTCAGCCCTTCTATGTTTAACTAGCGGCAAAGGTGATTCTACATCAAGCTTTTGCTATTATTTTCCTGCATTTAGGATAATTCAGGATTTCTGATGAAACAGCTACCACTATGGATTGGGCTAGTCGTGACGCTCAATATAACCCCGGCGATTGCACAGGGCATCACACCAACCATTTGTAAAGCTATTACCAACAAAGCAGAGCGCGAACGCTGTATCTTGCGCTACTCTGTAAACGACCGAAAGTCCGTCAGCGACCAGGCACGTCAAGAGAGCCATCAGAAAGCAAAGGAAGCTCATTTCCAAGCGCAATCTAAAGCGTTAACCAGTTACAAGGCACCAAAGGTGACCCGCAGAAACTTAAATTTTATCAATTTTTATATTGATGATGTGACACATACTCAGTATCTCGATTGTACCGCTTACGACGCTAGAGATAAGGCACTATACAAAGAACGGGTTCGTATCACGCCACCCCGTTCCAGCTTTACCTTTAAAGCGCCACCAAAAACGTATCCAACCAGTGTTACTTGCCGTTAATAGAGGCTCATTTATGATGAGCAGCTGAGGCTAATGCCAGAGGCCCATTCAGGTGGCACCTCCGCATAACGAGCAAACTCAGCTTTTTCTTCAAATGGCTTTCTCACGACGGCCAAAAGTTCATTAACCCCTTGGTAATCACCTTGATTAGCCGCTTTGATAGCTTCTTCGGCCATATAATTACGTAAAAGATAACATGGATTGACGGCGCGCATCTGCTGTTGGCGAATCGGGGAACTAGCGGCTTCTTCAGCTAAACGCTGACCATAATCAAACAGCCAATCCTTCGCTGACGAGGCTTGGACAAAGTGGCTCAAGCATTGATCCAAACTAGGTTGCCGGGAATGCTCAAAGCTGCAAAGACCACGCAAAAAACGATTCAAATCAATGCGCTGAACGGAAGCCAACTCGATTAGCTTGTCAACTAACAGATCATCACCCTCTCTTTTTACCTGTAAACCTAACCGTTTGCGCATGAGTTGATAGTACGCCGTCAGGTAGAGTGACTTGTACTCATCCAGAGATTCAATCAATTTTTCCTTGCCAGTCAAAGGCAGCAACGCTTGCGCTAAACAGGATAGATTCCAAAGCACAATATCCGGCTGGCGGTGGAAGGCATAACGCCCCTGATGATCAGTATGGCTACTGACAAAGTCTGCTCGATAATTATCCATAAAGGTATAGGGGCCATAATCAAAGGTTTCGCCGAGAATGGACATATTATCCGTGTTCATCACACCATGAACAAAGCCGTAAGCTTGCCATTTAGCGACCATATTGATTGACCTATCGCGTATTTCGCGAAACATCGCTAAATACGGATCACTCTCCTTGAGGAGGTTGGGAAAGTATCGGTCTAGACAGTAATCCGCTAAGCGCTTTAAGTCATCATGTTTTCTACTGTAGTAAAAATGCTCAAAGTGGCCAAAGCGAATATGGCACTGGCTAACACGCAATACCATCGCACAAGGCTCCATCCCTTCACGTAAGGTATACTCATGACTACCAATTAAGCAGAGTGCCCTTGTCGTTGGAATATTAAGTCCATACATCGCCTCACTGACCAAGTACTCACGAATACTGGAACGCAATACGGCCTTACCATCACCAAAGCGTGAAAATGCGGTCTTCCCAGCCCCTTTCAAATGTAGATCCCAACGCTCCCCTTTCTGATTCACCACTTCACCTAACAGCAAACCTCGCCCATCCCCAAGGTCGGGGTTGTAAGCTCCGAATTGATGGCCGGCATACTTCATTGCTAGTGGCTGACTAGTAGGTAATAAACCGCCTCCCCCAAAATAATGGGCAAGCTCGTCAGGGTTAACTTTACAGGGGTTAAGATCCAATAGCTTAGCCACCTCAGGATTAAAACTGATCAGATGGGCACCCTTAAGGCCCGTTGGCGTATTGCGCTGATAAAAATGCTCAGGAAAATCTAAATAACCATTTTCAAGAATTAGCGACTGTAAGGTTCCCAACATAAATACTCTTCAGCTTTGCTTTAAAGAGGATATACCTTAGCATTTTAATCAAGTATTTTCATCCATCTATGACAGAACTACCTATTAGCAGGATATTCCTTTATTTTCAGTTCACTTTGCCGCAAACTCAGCTTTCATTATGAAAAATCATAGCCATGTATATTGAATTATCCGACCTCCTACTCTTTACCCTTATCTGTGGTTGCCTTTGGTATTGGTGGGCGGCACAAAAAGTTAAAGAGATTGCCCTAAAAGCCGCCAGAAAAACCTGCAAAGAGGTATCTTTACAGCTTTTAGATGAGAGTGTCAGTCTACGTGCCCTTTGGTTAAAACGAGACGATGCAGGGCAGGTGCGCTTATGGAGGCGCTACGTTTTTGAGTTTTCCTCCACAGGAGAGGATCGCTACACTGGCAAGATTATTCTGCTTGGCCATCGCATCACTCACATAGAACTACAACCTCATCGATTGGTGGAGTAAATACGCACCTGCAAGATAGTTATCATAAATCTGTCACCATTCTTTCATCTTCTGTTTCCATACTTTGCCGCTGTTCACACACAGGCTCTTTTGGTTCAAACCAATATGGAAATCTTTATAATGAAAAAGAAAGTCATCGCGCTGGCTGTAGGTTCAGCGATTGCTATGGGTTTAGCGGGCTGCAATAACTCAAGCAAAGACAAGATCACAGATAACAAATTACTTCCGAAAGAATCGACCATCAGCTTCAACGAGGTTCCTGCACCGGTTACTGAAATTGAAAAGCGCTCTATTCTTGCATCCACCGCTAGCGTAAATACCGGTTCTGAAACCCTTGACCTTGAACTGGGCTACAAGATCTTCGCGCGCTCTGGTGATCAATTTGATAACGCTGTGTTCGGTCAGCTAGTAGACATCAACGGCAACCCAATGTACGGCGATGACGGCTCTGCAAAGATCTCCAACTCCAACGAATTTACCTCGTTGCTGCCTAAAGGCGATCGCCTCTTCTCTGTATCCCAGTTTGAAAGCCGCCCTGGTGCTATGTTCTTGTTAGAACTAAAGCAGGATAAAGAGAACGGTAAACTCAGCGTGATGGACGCATGGCAGATTGATCAATCCGGTGTAAATGGCGGTTGGGTACATTGTGCTGGATCGGTAACACCTTGGACGACACACCTCGCATCAGAAGAGTACGAGCCTAATGCACGTAAATTGGTTACTGGTGCTGACGCTGCAGAAGATGGCTACACAGCACCGTTCTTGGATTACTTTGGCGGTGACCAGTCTAAGTGGAACCCTTACCAGTTGGGCTGGAACATCGAAGTCGAAGTTGATGCAGCCAGCGCTGAAGCAGCACCTACTGCGGCTTCAACCAAGCATTATGCAATGGGTCGCTTAGCGTTTGAGCTCTCTTACGTGATGCCAGATCAAAAAACCGTCTATATGACCGATGATGGAACCAACGTTGGTCTTTATATGTTTGTTGCAGATAAGGCAGGCGATCTGAGCGCAGGTAACTTGTATGCCATGAAATGGAATCAGACTAGCGCATCTGGCGTTGGCGCTGCAGATTTAGAGTGGATTAGCTTAGGTCACGCTAACAGCGCTGAACTAAAACCCTACATTGAAGGGGATATGCAAGTTAAATTCGCTGATATTTTCGAAACAACCGATGCAAACGAAGAGGGTAACTGCCCCGAAGGTTTCACAAGCATCAATGCGGGCGGAAACGGCCAGGAATGTCTCCAGGTCAAAACCGGCATGGAAAAAGTGGCTTCTCGCTTAGAAACACGTCGCTATGCAGCCATAATGGGTGCAACAACTGAGCTACGTAAAGAAGAAGGGATCACGTTCGACCCTACTCGCAATAAGATCTACCTAGCGATGTCAGAAGTCGCTCGCGGCATGGAAAGCTTTAAGAAAAATGGTTCTGCAAGCAGCTCATATGACGCCGGTGGCCCTGATCACATCCAGCTTGCTGGCTTTAACAACTGCGGTGCAGTTTATCAGCTAGATACCATGGCTGATGCGGCCATAGGTTCTTCTTACGTTGCGAAAAACATCTCCGCACTGGTTACCGGCATTCCAGCCAATAATGGCTACGGTGATGGTACAGAAAATCCGATCGTTATGAATCCAGCTGATTTTGATAACAGCCAAAACAAGTGTCATATCGATGGTATCGCTAACCCCGATAACGTCACGTACATGTCTGGCTGGGATAAGTTGATCATTGGTGAAGATACTGGTTCTGGACACCAGAACGACGTTATCTGGGCTTATGATTTCAAAGATCAGTCTTTGACACGTATTCAGACAACCCCATACGGCTCTGAAACAACCTCACCTTACTGGTATCCAAATATTAATGGTTGGGGTTACCTGACCAGTGTCGTACAGCACCCATACGGGGAATCCGACACAGATAAAGATACCGGCAATGGAGAAAGCCGCGCCTACACAGGCTATATCGGTCCGTTCCCTGCAAAAGCAGAATAACGCCCGATACTATTTACAAGGGGGCTTAGCCCCCTTTTGCCTTTTCTAACACACTCGTATTAACGGTCGTTACTGATCATGGTCACAATGAAAACTCTTCTTTACGCATTTCCTTTTTGGGCACTCTCCAACCTTACTTTGGCCAATGGCACGGTTAATCCAACGCCTTATATACCGGCACAATGCTACACCAATCCGATCAGTAACAATGGTCAAATAGCCAACCCCTGCTACGTTTGTCACACCCAGAGCATCAAACCTAACTTTCTAAACGACAGTGATGTACAGAGATCCTTTTCTTTTACCGAGCCTGCCCTCAACAATCACTGGACAAACTATTTCAAAGGGTTCTCTGAACGCGCTCAACAGATCAGCCACCAAGCCATATTAAACTATGTGCGAGAGAACAATCTGATTGATCGACAAGGTAATAATCAACTAGCGCAATACATTGAAAAAAACATCGATCAATATGACAGTAACCAGAATGGTCGTTGGGATGGCTACATACCCGATATCTACTACCAATTTGACGAAGAGGGGTTCGATCTACGACCTGATGGCAGCGAAACAGGTTGGCGATCGTTTGCTTACTACCCCTTCCCTGGCGCTTTTATGCCGACTAACGGCTCCAGCGATGATGTAATTATTCGCCTACCACCGCCTTTTAGAACTGATGCTCATGGCCAACCTAGCCGCCACATCTACAAGACCAATCTGGCCATTATTGAAGCACTCATTAAACAACAAGACATACCTATTGCACCAACCGATGAGAAAACACTGGACGTTGACCTGGATAAAGACGGAAAACTCGATATAGCGCATATTGTTCGCTATGACTGGGCACCGCTTGAAGGCCGCTTTATGAGTTACGTCGGCCAAGCCAAACAGCTGTTAGCCTCAAAAAAACTACATTTAGCAGCTGGGCTTTACCCAGAAGGCACGGAATTTATTCACTCGGTACGATATTTAGATATTAATCAGCAGCAAACCGTCAGCATGGCTCCTCGCATGAAAGAGCTACGCTATGCGCGGAAGACCCATTGGATGAACTACTACCAACTGGAGCAAATTGCGGCTAAGGAGCTTAAAGAACGGCACGACTTCCCTGATCGTACCAAACAGATCATCGGCTCAGTTGAGTCGGGTGTTTCTATTCCTCAAGGTTGGGTTTATCAGGGGTTTATTGAAAATGCACAGGGAAAACTAAGACCCCAAACACTCGAAGAGCACGCCTTTTGTACTGGCTGCCACTCAGGTATTGGAGCCACGATAGACACCACCTTCGCCTTTAAACGTAAACTGAATAGTGATCATTTCCAACAGGGCTGGTATCACTGGTCACAAAAAGGCCTGCAAGGCGTCGCTGAACCACGCAGACAAAGTGACGGGGAGTATGAATACAGCTTCTATCTAAAACAGAACCCAACCGGCGATGAATATCGCTCTAACCAAGAAGTGAAGCAAAAATTCTATCATCCAGACGGTTCACCAAAAACCGAAGCATTCACGGCTCTACATACCGATATTTCAGAACTTCTGCTACCTAGTGCCGAACGTGCGCTGGCACTCAATAAAGCCTATAAAGCCTTAGTTGAAGAGCAATCATTTACACAAGGGCGTGAGTCAATATTGGTTGATGGTGACGTTGTATTTGAATCCGTAGAGTTGGATCAGGAAACGGGGATAAAAGAAGCGATCAACTTCTTTTAACCCACGTTAGCGGACTCTGGCTGTGCGAATGCGTGCTGTACGTTTTCGCATAGCTCTTCAGGTAGCTGAGATAACTGGATAAACAATTGCCTATTTGACACCACTCTCGCCAACTCAGGCTGAGTCAAATACTGTAGAGCATCTGTCAGGGTTTCGGCTTGTGACAGTTTTTCACGCGCCACCACCTCTAACGCATCGACCTCCCCCTTACGCAGCACGGTTGGTACATCCATCAAGTTACAATGCAGTGCTTGCCAGCGTGGTTCTTTTAAAAAATCACGAAAGCTAGGGCGGCTTGCAATCAATGCATCATATTCAGCTCGAACGGGAAGCATCGCGCGCTGAACATCGGGTTGGGACACCTCCTCTGGCGTTCTCAAGATGCCCCATTGTTTAAGCCGCTCACCTACTTTTTGGTCACTTGTTACCATCGACAAGGGTACAGAAAGCAACATTCCGGCGATCGCTGGCGATAGCCAAGCCAGTAATGCTGTCGAGTTCAAACCAGCCGCAATCGTAAGAAATACGCCCATTATCATATGCCAACGATGTCGATAAATCAGCTCGCGAATAGGCAATGAGCCATCTTCTCGACGTTGAGGGTTCCAACCAGCGTCGCGACCTAGGAAAATGGAGAGTACAGCTCCAGAATGAATCAACATCATCACTGGAGCAACCAACGCAGATAACACCACTTCAACAACAAAACTGATAAATACCCGGCCAATTCCTCCCACTGCCTGACATGCGGCCGAGTGCCGTATAAACGCGATCAAGCCTAATATCTTAGGGGTAAATAAAATCAGCATGGTAAAGATAAACAGGTTCAGTGCTTTAGCCGCATCCATGCGAGGCCAACTTGGGAATAACGAAAACTCGCCACTGAAATATTCAGGGCGGATAAACTGAGCCTGTAATGCCAGAGCTAAGCCCGATAAAATAAGCAACAACCATAATGGGGAAGATAAATAAGACATGATACCTGTCATCAGGTGGATACGACTGATCCAATGCAGGCCATTCGTCGGTAAAACACGACTATGCTGTAAGTTCCCTTGGCACCAGCGTCTATCTCTAATCGCTAAGTCGACAATAGAGGGCGGGCACTCCTCATAAGACCCCTCCAAATCATCAGCGATCAGTACTTTCCATCCCGCTCTTCGTAGAAGCGCAGCTTCAACAAAATCATGGCTTAATATATGCCCACCAAAAGGAGGTTTACCTTTTAAGTCGGGCAGCCCTGCCGACTGCATAAATGCCTGTGTGCGTATGATGGCATTATGCCCCCAGAAGTTACCTTCATTCTGCGTCCACCATGAAAGCCCTGTGCCCACAACCGGGCCATACACACGGGTGGCAAACTGCTGTAAGCGAGCCATGATGGTCGTACCGTTGATGAGACGCGGAATTGTCTGGATCAAACCGGCATCCGAATCTGCTTGCATACGCCGTACAAGCTCAAGCATCGTACTCGCTTCCATCAAGCTATCAGCATCTAACACCAGCAAATACTCATAGCCCCCACCCCAACGGCGACAGAAATCTGCTACGTTACCCGCTTTTCTGGCAACATTTCGATTCCTGCGTCGGTAATAAACTGAGATAGGCTGATCGGCAAGGCGCTCCCGAAGCGTTGCAAAAGCAACCTCTTCTGCTATAGCGATTTGGGGGTCTGTGGTATCACTCAGGATAAACCAATCAAATGCCTGCCCCTGTCCTGTTCCAAGAACAGCACATGACATCGTTTCGATAGCAGCAAAAACCCGCTCAGGGGATTCATTATACGTAGGCATCAATACAGCCGTTCTGGCAACCGAAGCCGGCATTTGCCTTACGTGGCTGCTAGAGGCACGCTTCCAGACTGTCAAAAAGCCTGCAATCGCTCCCGTAAAAGCAACGGTTATCCAGCTAAAAGTCAGGCTAAATAGCGCTAAGACGATATACTCAATAAAGGTGAGCCCTGCAAAAGATAGCACTGAGTACATTTCATTTATTCCCCATAAGGAGAGTAGTACAGCACCACCTAATACCCACCAGCGCCGAATGGCCAGCGACGGTGTATGCTGGCGAACATGCTCCGCAGCACAGCACAACGACTGAACAGGCATGTCTGCAGGCTGTTCAGGGGGCATACCTGAAGCAAATGGTGTTTTAAGTGCATCCCCTCGCCTCGCAAGCAAGCTTAACGAGTCCACTGATACATCCAACTCTCAGCTTTTCGCCCATCATCAAAAAGCAGATTTAGACGCAGCTCAATCAAACGTTCATCTTCAGGATCGAGCTCGAAACTTACACGGTATCCCTTCGTCTCTGGGTTATATACAACCACAACATGGGAGACGTTTCCTGCAGAGTGTTTAACATCGGCTGTGGGTAGCACGCCAGAATTAACTGAAGAAGCAGGAAAACCATAGTCGATCACAAACAAACGCTCAGGCGAGGGGCCACTGATATCGGCGCGACCACTGCGCGTAGCGAGCACGATTGCCTCATCTACTTGTGCCTGAGGGCCATGTCCCCATAACAAACGGTAGGCAAAGCTAAACTCAGAACCAGCAGGAATACTCTCTTTCGGAGACCAATAAGCGACTATATTGTCATGGATTTCGGACTCAGATGGAATTTCAACCAACACCACTGAGCCTTTTCCCCAATTACCAACAGGCTCCACCCATAAGCTAGGGCGCTGCTCATAGCGCGCTTCCAAATCCTGATAGTTCTTAAAATCCCGGTTGCGCTGCATCAAACCAAAGCCAAGCGGCCCGTTATCCATAAATGCACTGGTCCGTAAATCTTGAGGATTAGACAAAGGCCTCCACAACCTCTCACCACGACCGTTCAGCATTAATAGACCATCCGAATCATGCACCCGTGGCCTGAAATCATCGACATTCTGGCGACCATACGAAGAGAACATAAACATACTGGTGCCAGCACCCAAACCAATCTTTTTCAGCTCGACTCTAGGAAATAGCGTTGCTTCCACATCCATTGCTGTACTGCGCCCTGGGCGTATTGTGAATCGATAAGCGCCGGTCACACTAGGGCTATCCATTAACGCATAGACAACCACTGACTGGCTGTCAGGCGTTGGTTTCTCTATCCAAAATGCGCGAAAAACCGGAAACTCTTCGCCATCAGGCTCTGCTGTTTTTATAGCAAGGCCTCGGGAAGAGAGCCCATACGCCTGATGCTTACCTAAAGAACGGAAATAGCTCGCTCCCTGAAACACAACCAGCTCATCTAAATAATCATCACGATTAATCGGGTAATGTAAACGAAACCCCGCAAAACTAATATCTTCCTCTGGCAGCGGTTTCTGCATGACACTGCCCGTTGAAAACAACTCAGGAGAATAGCTTAGGTGCTTAGCCACCCCTTCATCCACAATCGCAATTTCTACAGGATCTTGAAAATAGAAGCCACGATGAAACATCTGCATCTGAAAAGGCAGAGACTCATTCGCCCAGATAGCATCCTCTGGATTGAAGCGAATATCTCGATACTGGTCATAGTTAAGATCTTGCAATGACTCAGGCAAAACAGACAAGGGAGCCTTATAGGCTTTTTTCGAAAGCTTTCGAGCAAGTTCTGCAACCGTATCACGGCTGAATTTTCCATCTACAGCGTAAAGGCTAGCATCCCCTCCTGCTTTTTTAGCCGCTAGTGCAGCGTGACTGCTCACCACGACGGATGCAATAAGAACGACAGAAAGGGCAGGTTTTACCTTAGTGAACACCCATTGACGAACACGGTATAATAGATCGGACATTTTATTAGGAATCTCAGAACGATAAGTAAGCGCTATGACTTTGTGAGGAGGTCATTTAGCGCGTGAAATTTACGCTTTTTTTACGCTAATGCAAGCACTAAAAAAGGCGTATGGTTAAGCTTGCTACCCATCGATATTTACCTCAAGCACCGATCAACCAACGACTCTGGTAAGCCAAGGAGTAACGAATAGCGCGAGCGATATAAAAGCTACCTAAAAAGTGGATACAAAATACAACACACGTCATAAGCACACTGAACCATGCACCACCTGGAACTCTATACCACCCAAACAAAGGGAACAGATTATTCATCGCTAGCGTCAGCAATGGATGAATAAAAAAGATAGCAAAACTCAGCTCGCCTACCTCTCTTAGCCATCTATCCAAGCTAACCCATATTCCCTGCCACTTAGACAAGAAATAGCATAGTGCCAATAAGAGAATACACAGCCCCATTTTTTGGATAAACTGAAAATCAATACCACGGTATTTAAAGAACCACTTATGGTAGTTTCCTACCCACGGCACTACCCATGTCTGCATGATCAGCGCACCCATAAACAACAATGCGGAGACCAGCAATAACGGCTTGTAATGTTTAATGAGAAAGACTCTATATAAAGAAAACAGCATACCTAAAAGGTAAAAAGGCGTGTAATAAAGCAAGGACTGTATTACCCCGGCATTACCATGAGGCCTATGCAACATCACAGCGAGTATTGAGAACAGGGCAAACAGAAGAAGCTGCCTCCACAATGGCAACTGCAAATACGCCAAGTACAAAGGTGATAATAAAAACACCACCATAATGAAAGGAATATACCAATGCGGATAAAGCACATAGAAATTTTTAACGGTGTAAAACAGATTTAATGCGACTTTTTCAAGAGGTAACCCGTCCAGCCACCACCAACCAAGCAACTTAAACACTAAACCAACAAAAGAAACAAAAAGAAAAGGCACAACAACACCTTTCCATTTCTTTAAAAGAAACGCCTGAAACTGAAAATTCTGGGCAAAAACAGCATGTAGAAAGTAGCCAGAAATAAAAACAAATACCGCCGTCCCGCCGCGAATAATATTTTCCAGTAGCACCGGAAACCCTTTCTCAGAGTTATAAACGGAGTGGCCCAATACGATCAGGATGATCGCCACGGCACGCAGATAGTCAAATGCCAACCAACGAGCTTTCAATTCGTCTATTCCAAATAAAATAAGTGCCCCTTGTTGGCATCAGCTTTAGAGAAGTAGTCAGGGGGTGACCTGCGATGCCAAACATTCAGGGATCTGAAAGCGCGGATTATGCGCCTAACTTATTTCTAGAACCAGAGGTAAAAGCGGGTTTTCGATAAATTCTTTATCGAGTTCAAGGGTTAGACTCATAGCCGGCGAGCTAGAGTGGTAAGTGGTATAAGCAAAAGTTCCAATCTTACTTCATTGGGACGATATCAGGCTCAAGATGATCAAGAAAAATATAGAGTTAGTAAATTTAAAGAGTAGATATGTATCAGGTATAGCCACAGCGCGTTCAATGGTACTTGTCGATTTGCCTAAGTGAGCAGCAATCTCGGCTAAGGTTAAGGTGCACAGTCTGTTTTCGCTGTGCTGGTTCGAATAGCTTGGTAATACTCGGCTTGGTGTTGATGAATTAAACTTTCTACAGGAATGTCCATAAAGGCTGGTTGCCACTGGCTTAAAATCAATGTTTGCCATAGTCGCCCCATGCGGCCATTACCATCCGTAAAAGGGTGAATAAATTCAAATTCATAATGAAAGACACAACTGCTAATATGTGCGGGTAAGTCTGTTTGTTTAAGCCATAAAAATGAGTCTTTCATTAACCGTAGCACTTGATCAGCGCCCGGCGCCATGTGCACAACGGTATCGCCCGACATGACACCTACACCACCTTGTCGATATTGCCCCGCACCTGTCAATAACCCTGCCATAAGCACTTGATGGGCATGCAATAAATCTTGCTCACTGCTATATTGCCATTTTGCTAGAAACTCATACGCTTTAAGGGCATTTTGTACTTCAAGCACCTCTTTGGGCGGCGCAATAATTCGCTTTCCATCTAAAATAGCTGTGATCTTCGCTTCATTTAGGGTGTTACCTTCAATCGCCAACGAGCCTTGTACCGTACGGATCCGATTGGCGCGCCGAAGCCTGAGCGCTTGTGTTTACTCGATGCGCGCACTCAAGCGGCCAATGCTTTCACTGATCTCAGCGACCTGTTTTAAAATGATCGGTGTAATACTAAACGGCGGATTGTAGGGCATCAGACCACCTCAACAACATCTTCATAAATTTCAGCAAAGTGCCCTGGACCACCAAAGTTGTTCAGGGTGATAATGAGGGGTTGTATCAGCTATACAAACGTCGCCATAATATTTTTCCCTTGTTTCCAATGATTATTCTATATCTGCCCACCCACACCTT
>NPID01000772.1_pt1 | contig 53364 bp, 44 predicted proteins | sample 8637491 | NCBI WGS metagenome assembly NPID01 (sample SAMN07420843, study PRJNA396082) | bioreactor metagenome | isolation source: sample BA6 brine-fed electro-methanogenic bioreactor BA | place: Japan: Kochi | collected 2016-06-14 | reverse complement strand
CATCTTCCAGAGCGCCGTTGCCGAAATTCCCTGCGCGGGCGACGATATAGACCGTGTCGTCCGCGGTCGCCCAGCCTTTGGGCATATGCACCGTGGGGTTCAGCGCGCCGGCGTCGATTGCCGGAAGGGAGTCGATGACCCAATCCATGGCGTAAAGCAGGAGATACGCGCTTATCCATGTCATGTCCTCGTAGTCCGGCCCGACCGCGGATGCCGGAATTCCGCCGTCGTCGTCCGTGTCCTGAACGAGGAGGTTGTCGAGGATTGTGCGGTATTTCGTATAATAATCGAGGTCGCCGTTGAGATTCCAAATCGCGCGGAAACCGTTGGCGAACCAGATATTCCAGCTGTTGTCCCAGACATAGGGGTCGTAGTCGTCGGGGGGCGCGATGCCGTTGGGAATGTAAGGCCCGTAGATGTCGAGCCAGGAGTCCAGCGACTCCGGCATGGCAGTGAACCGCGAGTTCATCATCCCCCAGATGACCGTGCCGCTGGACATCGCCCAGTTTGAGTATGCCAGATGCCCTACCGTGTCGCGGTCGATCCACTCCTGCACCTGATAAGCGATGGAGACCGCCGTGTCGCAATATTCGACGGTCGTGTAATCCAGACCCCATTGATAAAGACATCCCGCCGCGAAAGCGTTTACCAGAGCGTGCAAGCCGTTTATCGACTCCCATTCCGTGTCCATGGGAAGGCGCTCGAACATCACGACATCCACGCACGAGTCGGCGTAACCGGGATATGTCTCGCCGAGAAAATCGCGCAGACCTCTCAGCATCAGCAGTCCCAGCGCCGAGTTCCAGACGCGGTAGTAGTAGCTGGTGAAAGTCGGGTCGATTTCGGAAAGCTCCTCCATGTAGGCGGGGAAATTGCCCAGATACACCCATGCCGAGTCGATGTTTTCGAGATATGTGGAGTCGCCGGAGCGGTCGGTGTAGAACGCCCAGTCCCAGACGACCTCCTGCGTGTTGTCGGTCTGGATAACGTCGCGAAGTTCGCCCGTTTCCGCCTCGATAATTCCGCCATGCTCGGCGCTGTCGATGTCCATCAACTGCCAGAACGCCCAGAAATCGCAGAGTTTAGCGAGATAATGGGGGTATGAAAACCTCGGGTAGGCATGCCAGTCCGGCATATCGAAGGGGGATGCGGTCGGTCGGGCGAAACCTTGTTCGCCACGCGGAAGATGGTTTTGCGAGTATTGCGATTCCTCCCATCGCGCATGCCCCCGCTCGATTTCCTCGAAATGCCAGATTGGTGCTGAGAGGGCGGACGCGCATAGGATTGCGAAAAAAATCATCGATACAAATTTCATATTTTCCCCAATTCTCGAAAAGTCATGATGTTCACAAGAAAAATACGGGATTTTATTGCAAAATGCAATGGGAATTAAGGAGGTATGATTGATGATTTAGGATTGATGAGTAGCGAGCATTTAGATAGTTAGCTATTGTATCTGTTTCAATCCACGAAGTCGCTGGGGCTTGACCAACTGATACTCCGTTCCGTCCCTTTTGCGGCGATTTCAAGTTTAGACCTTCATTTAGAACGACTGATCTCGAACGACTATATAACAATTGACATCGGGGTAAAAATATTTATAATTAAAACATAAGAAAAGAAAAAACCGGGAGATGAAATATGAAAAAAGCGCTGATTGTTTTTTCGATGATGGTTGCGGCTAATGCCACCGTTCAAGCTGTTACTATTGACGGCTATGCCTATCTCGAAGGCGAAACGGTTCACGATGGAATTGAAATCATCTTTGAAAGAACCGCTCCAACATCTCTCTTCGACACAACATACACAGATAGTTCCGGTTATTATTCTCTTGATGTCGAAGCTGGGGTTTACGAATTACGATTTAGTAAAGCTGGTTTTCTGCAAATCCAAATCGATGATGTTCTGGCTTATTCTTCTGTAACCATACCGGATACGACAATGGAAAGGTCAGGGCTTTCCGGAACCCTTTCCGGAACCCTTCCATCAGGAGTCTATAATGTCGATGAGAATGTTTACATTAATATCGGGGATTCCCTGAATATTGAACCGGGGACAGTTCTGCGTTTTCGCACGGGAGCGCGGTTTTTTGTGAATGGGGTCTTAACTGCAATTGGTTTGGAGGCGGATAGTATAGTCTTTACTGCCCTGGATACAACCGCAAAATGGAATGGTATCTTGTTGCAAAATGAAACTCACGGAAGCAGTATGTCATTTTGCGTAATAGAATACTGTGTTGGGAACGGGATCGAATCAGCGTATGGCATCGATGGGTTTGATATTGAAAGATCAAGAATCTCATTCTGTGGAGATCGTGGATTATATCTTCCGGGAGACAACATTTTGATTCAACACGTAACTGTCAATCAAAATGAAAAGGGGATTTGGATAGGTGCGGCGAATTTCATCTTGAGAAACTCAGAGATAAAAAACAATCGGCGCGATGCGGTAGTTCTAACAAACACAGTTAATGGAATTATGGAGAATTGCATGGTGATTGGAAAAGGTAGTGGTAATAATAGCGGCATTTATTGTTATGGATGCTCTCCGCAGACATATATATCTAACTGTATTGTCACGGGTTTCGCTGGAGAGGCATATGCGGGCGCAATTCATATTTGTAGCGGGTCTCCAGTAATATTTAACTGCATTATTGCTGACAATCCCGGGACCGGTGTTTGGTTTACAGGGGGGATCAATGCCAAATTACTATATAATACCTTCTGGAATAACGGAACGCTGTTTGCGGGGGACTCCCCTGATTGGTTAGGGGTTAATGTTACAACAAACGCGAATGGTGATTCATGCGACCCCTTCTTCAATATCCAGATGAATCCCCTTTTCGTTGATACCTCAATTATGGATTTCCGCTTACAGCCCGGAAGTCCCTGCCTCGATGCGGGCGCTGAGTTTGTAGTGTTTTCAGACGATACGATATTTGCCCCGACTACAGATTATGACGGCAACCCCCGTCCCGTCGGCCCCCGATGGGACATGGGTGTTTACGAAGGCCCATTTACCTCCATCCCGGAAAATCCCCCCGCCCCAAAACCGGAAGTATTCGAGATTTCCGCATATCCAAACCCGTTCAATTCGGCGGTGACGATTGCCGCCCCGGCAGGCGCGGAGATAGAGATTTTCGATGTGAACGGACGAATGGTCGCGGAATTAATCCCCCCCAGCCCCCCTTTAAAAAGGGGGGAGGAAGAGAAGTCCCCCTTGTCAAAGGGGGATTTAGGGGGATTTATCTGGCACCCCGACGCCTCCCTCGGCTCCGGGGTATATCTCGTCCGGGCGCGGATCTACGATGGGACAATCGCTACCAGGCGGGTGGTTTATTTGAAATGACGACAGAAGAACTGAAACTATGAGGACAACCGCTAAATCAATGATCCTTATTATGATAGGATTTTGTCTCCACCCCCTCTTCGCATGGGAGCGAGTATATTCCGACACAAACTATCAAGGCGTCTCTTCTATTATTCCCGCATTCGATAGCGGATTTATCATTTCAGGGTTTTCCATGCCCTCTCGAACATCGAGCTTTGAAGATGCTCTTCTGATGAAGATCGATGACGATGGCGATGTCGTCTGGAGTGAATTGCATGGCGGTCTGATAGCACGAGAAAAATCGAAGGGCATTGTTATCTCAGAGGATTATGCATACGCTATTGCCCTCAGTGTCGATTTTCCATCCTTTCACGGCGGTCTTCTGAAACTTGACCAATCCGGCGATACTCTCTGGTGCAAAGAGTATCACATTGGTCATCAATTCACCCCCTTCGATGTTATTTCCACCAGCGATGGCGGATATGCTCTAACCGGTTGGATTCGATATATCCATTCCGATATAAACTCGCTTCTGTTTCTAACGATCCGGACGAACAGCTCGGGGGACACACTCTGGACAAGATACTACGGAAACGGGGATTACAACTACGCCTATGCAATTCGGCAAACGTGCGACAATGGATTTCTCATCTGTGGCGAAACAAGAAAAACATCTTCCCCATATGACGAAGACATTTACATCGTAAAAATAAGCGAGGATGGCGATTCGGTGTGGGCGAGAACATACGATTTGAGCGGTTCCGGTTATTACGACAGCGCCCAATCGATGTTCCTCATGTCGGGGGATACCGCTATTATCACGGGAGTTGCCGATTGGGCTACTGCCACGGGCCATTCGCGGCTTTTCATTATGTGCGTCGATGAAACGGGTGAACTACTGTGGCATAACATAGTAGGCCCCGGAGACACCTACAGCGGCGGAATCGACATAGTTCGCGCCTCGGGCGGCGGTTTCATCGTTCTCGGCAACAGCTTTTCCGATATTTCCTTATCCTATTATATATGGCTACTTAAGTTCGACGAGCACGGCGATACGGTCTGGACACGCAAATTCGGCGAAATCTCCGACCACAGCGAATACGGCGACGCCATCCTCGCCACCGACGACGGCGGTTACATAATCGCCGGCTACTCGGTTAACCTCGACTCGGACATCGCCGATCCTCTGGTTATTCGAGTTGATTCACTGGGGCATCATGTTCCATCAGGCATCCCGGAAAATCCCCCCTCCGCGAAACCGGAGGCATTCGAGATTTCCGCATATCCCAACCCGTTTAACTCGGCGCTAACGATCAACGCCCCGACGAGCGCTGAGGTGGAGATTTTCGATGTGAACGGACGAATGGTCGATAAAATGTCCGTAGGGGAAGGCCCCCGTGCCTTCCCGCTCGATGGTAATTCGCCAAACGGGAGCGCACAGGGGCGCTCCCCTACGAATATCGTCTGGCGCCCCGACGCCTCTCTCGGCTCCGGGGTGTATCTTGTGCGAGTTTGGGCAGGGGATGAATCGATCACGAAGCGAATCGTTTACTTGAAGTAGAACTACCCCAGCCAAAGCGAGTCCGGTAATGCCGGGAGAGGAAGTATTCGGCTGAGAAGAGGGTCTGCATTTGAAGTTAAGAGAAAGGGCCATGTTCCTTTGCAATAGTGTTGATTTTCCAAAGCGAATCGTGCGAAGCACGTTGAGCACGACAAAAACAAAAAAGGCCGAAGCGGTTAAGCTTCGGCCTTTTCATATTTATCTACGGATCGCTTACTTCTTTTTGGCGATCTTGTAGATTCCGTATCCGACTGCGCCTGCGGCGATGACGGGAATCGCAATGATACCTACCGGAACGCTTTCGGCCGGCGGTCCCTGTGCGAAAATCGAAGTCGTCGCAAGAACAGGTAGAAGAGCCATTAGTCTTTTCATTCTGGGCCTCCTTGGGTTTTTATTTAATCAACGTCATTTTCTTAGTCTCGCTGAAATCGCCCGCAGTAACGCGGTAGAGGTAAACACCGCTTGCGACTTCGCGTCCGGTATTATCGACACCGTTCCAAACGATGCGATGCATACCGGCATTCATTTCGCCATCGACCAGCGTGGTAACTTTCTTACCGAGCATATCGAAGACTTCCACTCTAACATCTCCGCCCTTCGGCAGACCGACTTCGATAGCGGTCGTTGCGTTGAAGGGGTTCGGAACGTTTGCGCCGAGGGAGTAAACCGTCGGCATCTCAGCGTTCGGAATGTCCAGAGCGTCGTCGCCGAGGATAACCGTGAAGGTTCTCGGTGAAGTCGTCGAGGTGAAGGCGTAGGAGTAAGCCGAACGCATATCGATGACATCGCCGGTGGCGTTGTCGATCATGGTCAGCGTCCAGCGGTCGTCCATGTTGTCCACGCCGATGGAGAAGTCGTCGCCGGTCGGGACTCTGTCGCGCGGCCAGCTTACGGTAACGTTCATACCAGCGGGGATTCCCTGCACCTTGAAGGTCCAGCTCTTCGAATCGGTGTTGAAGTTCTGTTTGGCCGATCTTGCCATACGAACTCCGCCTTCGACGAAGTGGGCATCGATGTAGTTGCCCGGCATGCTGACCTGCGGTTTGCGGACATCGAACTCGTCGATTCCGTCTGCCGCGGCTTCGCTCACGCCGATGAAGTTGTATTTATCGACACGAATATCGGAGCCATCAACAGCTCTCACGGACATTCTGAGATCGAACTCTGCCGGGTTGGCCGTCTTGACCTTCGCGCCCTTGGCCGCACCGGAGGTCTTCGCGAGGAAGGTTTCCATGGTGCCGGACTGCGGGTAGGTCAGGTTGACCCAGGTGGCAGGGTTACCGGAGCGGACATAAACGAAGTATCCGCGCCAGGGGTCGATGAACTGGTCTTCACCGCCGCCGCCGATTAACGGGCTATACCAGGTCCAGCCGTCGCGCTGACTCCAGATCCAGTATTCGGCGTCCATGTAAGTGAAGTCGTTGTAGGCGTAAACCTGATCCCAGTCGATTCTCTTATTGTAGGGGTTACCTACGAGCCACCAACCCCAGTTCGGGCTGGATTCCGGGTAATACATAGTATAGGTGAAGTCTCCGGCGGGGTATTCGTCGCCGTAAACATCCCAGTAAGTGCGATCGAGCCAGGTCTTCAGATAATAACCCTTACCGCGGACAAATCCTGCAGGCAGTTGAAGAATGCCGGCGTCCTGATTGTAGCCGTAGAGGTTTGAAGACGAAGGATCGATAACGAACGGAACGATGTCATCGGCGAACTGAATCGCGGGATCGTTCGGGGTAGCCATTAGAGGAACTGTGATGAGTTCCCAGCCCTTGTAGGCTCTCGGCTGAACCTGAACACAAGTCGGGATTTCTCCGAAAATATCATACTGTCCGTCAGATATATGATATCTGATATCGAAGCAGTAGTCTCCGACCGGGGTAGTCCAGGCCTCGTTGATGAGGGCGAAAGTGAAACATTCGCCGGGAAGGATGAAGGTGTCCGGTTCGACGTGCATTCCAACGGTGGGGCCTTCGAGGACGTAAACCATATTGTTGGTTTGATCCACTGCCCAGATCTGCCCAAACTCATCGATAGCAAGTCCGCTGAGTTCGCCTGCAGTTGCAGGTGCGGGAATAGTGTTGATTACTGCGTCAGCAACTGGATCGACTTCGTTTATGACACCTAACAAGGCATCGACATAGAATATTGTGTTTCTATAGGGATGCCAGGCTACGCCAGCGCAATAGTCCGCTGTAACATAGCTCATAGTAACTCCAGGATTCGGCCAGGAAGGTCCGGCTACTTCGAAAACAACATCGTAACCGTAGAGCAACCAGTAATTCCAGCCGCCGATATAGAACACATCACGTTCTGCATCGTATCCAACACCTCTGGCGGATGTCCATGACCATGCCATTGCAGGGTCTGGGAGAGAGCCTACAAAAGCTCCGGTAGAAGCATCGAAGGCGTGAAGTAGATTCGAACCGCCAACACCAACCTGCCAGAAATAGTCTCTATTAGAATCATAGCACATATCGGCCATCCATGAAGAACCGCCAATACCGGTAACGTCATAGAAACCGATATGGTTTCCATCGGGTCGAGTATATCTATGATTGTAAAAATAGACAGCGGCATTTCCAACCCAGAATTCCGTCGGGCTAATAGCAAGTCCCCATGCGGTCAGATGATAGTCACTGACATCATAGGTTCTCCAAATATCACCCAAAGCTCTGGTGGCTGAAGGAAGTTCTTTGTCTATCGCGGAAGATCTGAAGGAAACGGCATTTTCGTCACTCGGGCGATAATCAACGTCGCTTAAGCCGCCGTCTCTGACAAGATAATCTTCAAGGTCGTAAGGCAACAGTGCCCAATTGAACCAGATAGTATCGTCAGTCGGGTTGCAGAACTCGAAGAGAACCGAGTCGTCCTCGCCGTAGGCAAGATGACCTTCGATAGGTTCGATGCCCATCGGCTCCATGCAGATAACAACCGTGGTTACGGCGTCGATAAAGACGTTAACATCATTCAGATATCCCGGATAATAACCGCTGAGAGTCGCGGCCAGATCGACGGTGCCGTAAGGAATGTTTTCCAGAAGGAAATAACCGTCGGCATCGCTGATCGCAGTTCCGCCGCCGAAATGAACAGTGGCGCCCGCGATTGTTTCGTATGTGTTGCAGTTGTAAACGTAGCCGTCAACAGAACCTGTGTATTCCGGCATATTGCCGACCAGGATGTCGTCGATATACCAGCCGGGATAGTGAAAAGAGTCATCCGAGCCGAAACGGAACTTGATGCGGTTAACACCGGGGGTAGCGGTAAGGTCGATAACAACCTCGTGCCAATCCATAGAGCCCCAGTAACCGGATTCTCCACCGAGAGGGTTACCGAAAGTGGTGCTGATAACACCATCGTATGGAGGAACAGGGCTTCCGACGAAAGTCCAGGTGCCACCGCCGTCGGTGGAAACTTCGAGGTTTCCGCCGTCGAAACTGCTTTCCATATCCTTATACTGCCAATATCTGATTGTATCGACAGGGGCGAAAGGAATAGGAATCTCGAGCTCGGCCAATTCATATGCGCCGTATTCATCATCAAGATCTGTTCCCCAGCAGTTATCTCCGCTGTATGCGTCATCCGGACCGACGGATGTGGGCATTCCCCACTCCCAGAGGCCGCCGGTAACAACGCCGCCGCCGTCGTCATCCTCGAAGTCCTCATAGAACCAGTCGCCAGGATCGAGGAATAGGGTGTCGGTGGTGATAGTGTCGCCGATTGCAAGGGAAAGAACAGCTGTGTAATCAGTGGTATATCCCGGATAAGTCGCAACGACCTGAACGTCGCCTGCGACTACGCCGTCGAAGAAGAAATAGCCAGTGGCGTCGGTTGTCGTGGTCAAGCCCAGAGGCAGAACCATGATGTCGATGCCGGCTTCGCCGAGGGGCGGAGTGTCAGTGAGGTCAGCGTAACCCTGAATGTAGCCGATGGGCATAGGATCGAGGGCGAAGTTGACTTCGACAGAATCGTCCTCTACGAGGATAATGCTATAAACTGTCTCCGGATAGAATACCGGATGTGTGCAGTAAACATCATATATTCCCGGAGGAACGCCGTCGATGCGGTAATCGCCGGCGGCATCGCTCAAGTCGGTATAAAGAGGCATCCCAACTATACCAACTTCAGCACCGGAATTGTCGGCACGGCCAATAAGATCAACATTGCCGTAAACAATACCGCTGGGCGGAGGAACGGTGCAGTAGCGGATGGTGCGTGTCGGGGAAGTAAGGCCGAGATAATCGGGATCTCCGACAACTCCGTCCTCCCAATAAGTTAATCCCCTGGTTCCGTCCCAGTTTTCAATGCCCATGACGCCATCTGTAAGATCGGTTGGCAAGGTGTTCCAGCGGACATCGATAGCGCAGTTATCGCCTGGGGTAACTACAACAGCTGGATTCCATATCTGGATTTGGACACTGAAGGGACTGCTGGAAGGAAATTGCTGCCAGTTGACATAGGAGAACATTACCCAATCATCAGTGGGATGATTAGTAATCCAGAATTCACTTCCACCATTGCCGCCGTCCTGGTCTTCCCACATCCAGGCAACAAGAGCATTGGGTAGAGCGGCAGTAGGTATGGGTGCTTCGGAGAACATGGAGCTTCCTGAATATAAACCATCGAAACTGATCCAACCGTTGGTGCTTGCCTTAATAGTATCACTTGATACTCCCCAGAAGGTGAGCGGGAAAGCATAACCATAGATTGTTCCTAAAAGATCGTCGGCTGCGAAAGCTGTCCAGTTAAACCCAGTTGTATGGTCAACCCAGGTGGGATCAGGGCTCATCGGGTAACCGGTGCCGTCTTCGTAGATGTAATAATCGCCTTCGATAACGGTTACGCAAGTGCCCGAAGTGCCCGGGGTGGCTGGAGTATAAGTATCCGTCGCGATGAAGTAATACTCGATTTCATCCCAACCCTCAAGGCCAGTGAGTTCGTATTCATAGTCGCCGGTGCCGTCGGGAGCGCCGGTAAGATAAGTCAGGGGTTCGCAAACAACTGTAGCGCCGTTTAGCGAATAGCAGAATTCTGCCGATGCCGGATCAACACCGGTGCCGTCGGTGATTGTAACACCAAAAGTGTTGGAAGTAGTTCCAGCGGGAAGCGAGGGCACGCAAGTGAAGGCAAACCCGGGCGCGGCCGGTTCGGGGGACGCTTCGTAGCCGATAACTACTACATTATCGACTTCCCACCAGTTGTCGTCGTAGCTGTAGCGCTGAGCATGGAACGCGACACGACAGTTGGACGAACCAGCAACGAGAGCCGTGATGTCAATTCGAGGGGTTTCGTGAACGGAACCCAAAGAAACGCCATAGCCGCGAAGAACGTTCGGCCATGTAGTGCCGCCGTCTGTGGATAAAACGACTTCGTTGTCGCCTGTCGAGACAGAAAACCTGCTATATTCCGTTTCATAAACGAGAATGATGGAGTCATAAACTGCTCCGGTGGCGTCGAAAGTCGGTGTAATTAACCAGTCGTCCCATGTTTCTGAAGGATTCCAGTAAATACGTGCGACGGGCGAAGTGGACCAGATTCCCGATGGTGAGCTCTCGGGGAACCAGTCGTTCGCGTTATCGGTTTCTGGTGATTCACTGCCGCCTTGAATTCTGGTCCAGCCGGTGGGCGGAGATGCCGGCACGGTCCACGTGTCGAATGTCTCGAAGGGAAATAGCTCGGTCTGAGCAAAAGCGCAGAAGGCGAGCAAGAAAATCCCTAAAAAGAGAGTTGTTCTCAACTTCATCCTTTTCCTCCTTGTTGTTTCTAAATTACTTGTTTGTTTCGTCGTTATCATCTTTGCAAAATTACTTAATAAACAATAATTTGTCAAGGCGTTTATTGCTATCTTGCAATAAACTCCAAGCCTATAACCTCCGGTTTTCTCGCCGGCGGCTTTCATCGCCCTGTCGAGAACGGACTATTTTCGACAGGTATGGATACTAAACATAATGTTACACCGCAAATAAAACAACAAAAAAATGTTCTTTTTCGGATATTTTTTTTCGTCCGTCGAAAAACTAATCGTCCTCCACAGAGTCAACTCGGCGCCATGTGGTAGAACCGCCTATCCAGCCGCGCTTGTCCAGAGACCCCCTGATTATCATCTCCTTCTCGTTCGGAAGCTTCAGGGATGCGTAATATGTCTTCCCCTCCTCGCAGTTGTATATGTAACCTCCGACCCATTTTTCATCCTTCTCGTCGAAGGTGAAGCCCCAGAACATTTTCATCCCCATGACCGGCTGTCCGCGGAGATCGTCGTCGGGATTGAGAATGTCGTGGAAAGGCTGACCGTCATCGTCCAGAGAATCTTTGAGCCACACTATCCAGCCGCAGTAGGTCGAATCGTCCTCGCAGAGCCCCATTCGCGCGATGACCCTCCCCCGTTCGGCTTTCCAGAGACCCTCGATGTCGTCTGCAGAGACCGCCAAAGCCGAATTCAACAGAATCAGAGCGAATAAAAAAGCTGTCAATAGGTATTTCATTAAGCCACCTCGGTAATGTCTCTCGAAAGAAGTTTATACAGCACCGGAACTACAAGCAGAGTTAGTGCCGTAGATGTTATCAGGCCGCCGATAATCGCCCATCCCATCGGGTTCCACATAAGGCCGCCGAAGAGGGTCAGCGGCAGTAGGCCGCCTATGGTGGTCGCCGCAGTGAGAACAATCGGCACGAACCGAATTTCGCCGGCGGAAATCAAGGCCTCTTCGGTGCTGTCCCCTTCCGCACGGCGGCGGTTGGCAAAATCGACCAGAATAATCGCGTTGTTGATTACAATCCCCGCGAGGCTCGTGAGGCCTATCATCGCCGTGAACGAGATGTTGTTGCCGCTCAAAAAGAGGGCGATAATCGAACCGACAATCGCCAGAGGAATGGTTGAAAAAATGATGAAGGGCTGGCGGAAGGATTTGAACTGATAAACCAGCACTGCGAAAATCGCCAGAACGGCTATTGTGAAAGACCGCCCAAGCCCCCCAAAAGCGCGGTTCTGCGATTCCATCTCACCGCCGATATTGTAGTGAAAGCCGTCTGGCCAATCGTATCGTTCCAGTTCCTCGACTATGGCTTCGGTGGCGCGGTTAACATTGTATCCTGTCGCCACATCTGCGGTTATCGTAACGCTACGTTTGAAATCGTAATGGTTTATGACGTATGGCCCCGCCTCGAACTCCACCGACGCAAGTTGAGAGAGGGGTATCATCGTCCCTTCAGGATTCGAGATATAAATCCGCTCGAAATCCGCCATAGTAGGCGTTCCATCCGCCGGCAGACGGATTACCACATCCCGAAGCTCCCCCTCCTCGTCCCGAATTGATGTCGCTCGAATTCCGGCCATACTGAATCGCACGGCCTTATCGACCTCGGCGAGGGTAAGACCCAGCATCGCCGCCTTTTCCCGGTTTATTCGCACCTTGATATCCGTCCGCGAACCGCCCATGGGGTTGGAAACATTCACCACTCCGGGGGTTTTGCGGAATATCTCCTCGGTGTCGAAGGATATCCGCTCCAATTCGCCCAGGTTCTTTCCGATAATGTGAATTGCGACCGGGGCGTCGTTGGGGTAGCCCTGTTCGAGTTCCTTCACTTCGATACTCGCGCCGGGGTAGTCCTCGAAATCCCGTCGAAGCTCCTTTACAAAAAGGGGTATCTCGCGTTTACGTGCCGGATCGACCTCGACAAGCAACTGCCCGATATTAGGACGGCTCTGCTTTGGGAAGGCATTATAGTAGATACGCGGATTATGCCCGGCCACATTTGCAACGTGATGAACAACGTAATCTTTTCCAGCGATAATCTCCTCGGCGAAACTCACCGCTTTATCTGCGGCGGCACGGCTCGAACCCTCCGGAAGCTCGATGTTGATGAACATCTGCGCCTTGCCCGCTTTCGGGAAAAGGCTGGTGCCCATGATATACGCCAGAGGCAGAACCGCGATAAGCATAGCCACAGACACCCCGATAATCAGCTTGGGCCTGCGCAGGGAGAAACGAATGGCCTTGCGGTAGCGTTTGCGGATGAATCTATCCAGAAGTTTCTGGACATGCCCCGCTTTTTTAGCGGACTCCGGCGCGAACCACCGGCTGGCGAGGAAAGGGACGAGGGTCATCGCCAAAAAGAGGGAGACGAGGAGGGTGAAAATTACCGTCCCCGGCATACTTTTGATAAAATCCCCCGCCATGTCGGACATCATGATGATTGGGAGAAAGGCAAGGCAAGTGGTAATCGTGCCGCTGGCTATCGAGGGGCCGACCTCCACGGTGGCATCTATCGCAGAGGTTTTTGGGTCGGCTCCGTCGGCAATAAAGCGGTTGATATTCTGCGTTACGACGATGGCGTTATCGACAATAAGCCCAAGGGCCACAACCAGCCCGGCTATTTGTATCTGCTGAATTCCGAAACCGGCCAGATTCACGAAACCCATGGAAATGATTATCGCCGAGGGGATACTTATCATCGCCACCGCGGACGGCCTGTTGCCGATACCCAGCCAGGTTATCAGCCCCACAAGAATGACCCCCTGGACGAGGTTCATCAGAAAACCGAGGATGAAGTCGCGGACACTGTTGCCCTGGTCGAAAGCGACTTCGAGGGACATATCGTCGGGAAGTTTCGCGCGGAACTTTTCCACAACGCCGTCCAGTTCGCGTTTGATATCGAAAATATTGGTGCCCGGCTGTTGAGTAGCGGTGAGAAAAATCGCCTTGGCGCTGTTAAATCTCGCAGTGTGGGCGAGGTCTTCGAAACGGTATTCCACTTCGGCGATGTCTTTTAGATATACAATTTGCGCGTCTCCGAGGGGAATGGGCGTATTGGCAAGGTCGTCGATGCCGGCGTATGAGCCGCTGGTGGCTATGTTAAAACTCCTTCTGCCGATATCGATACGTCCCGCCGGAATATTCATGTTGTTCGCCTGAATTACCGCAATAACTCTATCGAGGGGAATGTTCATTCGGGACATTTTGTTCAAATCCGCAGATACCCGTATTTCGCGCTGAGGGCAGGCTATGATTTCGGTCTCGGCGATTCCCTTTATTACGCGGATTTCGTCCTCGAGCTTTTCGAGCTCACGCTGAAGCTCCACATAGGAGGCCGTTTCGGATACAAGGGCGAGCTGAATTATCCTAACATCGTCCACCGACCATCGGTATATTTCGATAGATTGAAGATCCGCAGGCAATTCGGACCGTTTGGCGTTGACCTTTTCGGAGATTTCGCTGTATTTTTCGTCCGGATCGGCGTTCATTTCGAACTGGGCGCCAACTATTGCGTATCCATTGCCACAGGTCGATGTGACGATTCTAAGATCACTTACTCCGCCGATTATATCTTCGATTGGCTTCGTGATAAGTTCCTCGATATCCGATGGCGAAGCCCCCGGATAACGCACTATAACCGAGACCCCCGGCGGCTGAACGGAAGGATTTTCCGCCTTGGGCATATTCCAAACCGCAAAAAATCCGTAAACCACAAGCCCAAGCACAACCATTAGTGTTAGCCTGTGATTATCGACCGCGAATTTCGGAAGGGATTTCATTTAATAATCTGCCTATTCGATTACCTTTATTTTCGAGCCTTCGGACAGTTTTAAAGCCCCTTCGGATATGACGTGCGAAACGCCCTCAAGCCCCCTTTGAACGGCAATCTGTTCTCCTGCGATGAATGCAAATTCCACCGGTTCCTTTCGTGCTGTCTTTTCGCTCTCGTTCGGCACGAAAACGAACCCGGATTTTCCCTCGATACGAATAGCGGATTCTATGGGCACAAGCTTCATCAGTTCAAGTTTCGAAGGGAAAATAGTAGCTTTCACGATCAGGCCTGTTACGAGATTCATTTCGCTTTCGTCGAGGACGATCTCCGTTTCGAAGACGCCTGAATTTGGATTTGGAAACTCGCCGACTTGCGAAACGAAGCCGGTCAAAACTTCGCCGGGGTAGGCATCAACTTCGATTCGAGCGGAATCTCCGGGAGCAATTCGCACCAGATCCCGGTCAACCACGCCGCATTCGACCACCCAGCTTTTTTCGCCGGAACCGAAGATGAAAACCGGCATGCCCTGCCCGATTAGCTCCCTCTCCTCAGCAAGCTTCTTTAGAATTATGCCGTCGGATGGGGCACGAATTTCGGAATGTTTGAGGTTGAATTCCGCGGCCTTGTGGTCCTGCAGGGCGAAATCGTATGCTGACTGGGCGTTCTGAAGCTGGGCGAGAGGAATCGCACCGTCGTCGAAGAGGTTCTGGGCGCGTTCGAGGTCGCGTGCGGCTTTATCGAGAGCAACTTTGGCCTGATTCACCTTGGCCAGAATCTCCGAAAGGTCGAGTTGCGTCAGAATTTGGCCTTCAGAAACCCTCTCCCCTTCGCCTACATGGACTTGCGCGATAATACCGCCAGTTTTGAAAGACAGCTTGGTAATTTCTCCCGCGGATACTATTCCCGCGCATATCACAGGCTGGCCAACGCTGTCTTCGGCAATTCTGGCAAGGCGAACGGGCACGGGTTCTTCCTCAGCGCCGTTCCGCTGAATTTGGTCGCAGGATAAACAAAACAAAACAAGGGCGGGTATTATAAGGAAGATTGGAAATCTCTTTGCCATTTTAATCTACCCTTCCGACGTTCCGACACCATCGAACAAATCGTCCACGAATTCGTTCCAGTGGGAAATCGGGTCGATTACGCTTCCGGTCATCCATGTAGCGTTCGCCAGCCCCATAATCATCGTGACGACGCAAAGGCTTAGCCGTTTGGTGTTCCGCGCCCTGACCGCGCCCTTTTCGAGAGCGTCCCGGAAGTATTTCTTAATGAATTCGACTGCCATCGCGATTCGTTCCAGAAGTTTTCTGCGAACATCCGGGTCTTTCATCGCCTCGGCACGGACTTCGTTGTAAAGTTTCTGGAGCATAGTATCTTCGGTCAATCTCTTGATGAAGATTATTCCGCCTTGCCGCAGAAGTTCCCTCGGGGAGTGAGTTTCGCTGAGACGGTCTATCTCGTTCCAGATTTCGCGGTTTGTGATAATCATTTCGTCGAGGATGGCCATGAAAATCTCCCTCTTGGAATCGAAATACCAATACAGACCGCCTTTGGTCATCCCCGCCAGTTTGGCGATATCGTTCATGCTGGCGGCGTTATATCCCTTTTCGGCGATACACTTCGATGCCGCAGAGATAATCTTCCGCCGTTTTTCATCCTTCTCATAATTCATAATATAGCCTCATTTCAACATACCTACCGGTAGGTATGTTGAATATAAGCGAACTTGCCGCTATCCGCAAGGGAAATTTTGATGCAAAAAAAAAGGGCGGCCAGAAAAGCCGCCCTCGAAGATTGAATCCCAGTTAGGATTATTTGATTAAACTCACCCTGCGGTTCTCGTCCCTGTGGGGGCTGGAGAATCGGACGAAGTAAGTTCCGCTGGCAACTTCGGCGCCGGAATTATCGACCCCGCGCCAGGTAACATCGTAGAAGCCAGCATCCAGGTCCCTATCCATAAGAGTTCTGACCTTGCGTCCGGTGATATCGAAGATTTCGATCTTAACCGGGCCGGCTTCGCTCTCCGGAATACCGAACTCGATACGGCTCGCGGAGTTGAAAGGATTCGGCGTGGGGCCGGCTAGGAAGAATTCCCTCGGAAGATCGCCCTGATCGGCGCCCTCTTTGGCAACCCATGCAACAGGCGCTGTTGCGATTATCCTGACTTTGTGTTTCTCCATTGTGCTCGTGAAAGTGTATTCGTTGTTGGCGAGCATATCCATGAAAATCCCGTGGTCGGGGTCTTCGATGAACATCGCGAAACCTTCCGGCAGGCTCTCGATATTCCAGCGGACGGCGACTTTCTGGTCTTTGACACTCTGGCAATCGAGAATTGCATTGTAGATTGTCTGAACCGATCTTTCTCCGACGAAGTATTCCATGAATCTTCCGTCGCTATCGTCCACGAAGAAAAACTTGAGATGGGGCGCGGGATAGCAGAAATCGGGAAGTTTCTCTACGAACATCCTGTTTTCGGCCTGTGCTTCGTCCACGAATTCCTTGAAACCGAAATAGTTGTTGCCGTCTTTCTGGCCGGCCTCTTCGGAGAAAGCGCCTATATTAACTCTCCATGCTTCTGCAAGTTCCGGCTCGGGAGTGGGGCGAACCCTTCTGGAACCGGGGCCTATTGTGGTTTTCATACGAACGACGAGAGAGTCGCCGGGGCCGGTCGGCGCTCCGCTTCCAGTCTGAAGCCAGAAACCTTCCCAGTTCCGCAGGGGTTCGTCGTGGTTAGTTCCGCCTTCGAGTCCCGAAATCTGGAAATAATCGTTGGATCTCCATGTCTGAATCGTTGCAGTAATCCAATTTACTGGGACTGAGGCGGCTTCAGCTATCGATTTCGCCTCGACGAATGAACCGGAATTATAATGGACAATTTCTGCCTGTTTCCAGAGAACGTCGTATAGGTCCCCGCCTGCCTTGTAGAATGGGTTTGCGCACATATTGTAGAACATACCGCTATAAGCGGGGTCGCCATTCCATTTAGTGAGGGGGATTTCCATCCAGTCGGAGGGATTTGGTTTAACACCAGTTACGTCGATTTGAACTTCGTCGCAATGGTCCTGAACGAGCCAATATCCGTGTCCCGGCCAGAAAGGTTCCACCTGGGGTTCTGCTTCCGGGCCGCGGTAAACGGCATATGCTCCCATATCGCCTCTGTATTTGCTTATCTGCCACCATGAATTGTATTTGCCGGGCCATCCGCCGTCGTCGGCTTCGCAGATATACCAGAAATCGTCGTATAGGACGAGGTCCTGGTCGCCACGAGTTGTGGCGGGCCAGAAAGGAGGTTCGGTGCTGTATCGGGTTATGTATTGTGCACGATATGCGTCGTGATCTTCGACAGGATACAGGGGAACTCCCATAAGGGAATATCCGCGCCAGACTACAGTGCTGGCGTCCATATTCGCGGGAATCGGCTGGCCGTAGGTGATTTGCTTGTCGATGGCCTTGTCGAGCTGTTCCCATTCGCGGAGGTTCACGGTATACCATGGTTCCGATCCATCGACCGTGAATTCGGGGAATTCGAGGTGGCTTCCGGCATCCGCCCACTGAGCGCCGTGTATGCCCGTAAGCCAGTCGTCAACTTCATCGAGATCATAACCAGCGGTCGAATCTATAAAACTCTCGCCGAACTGATACCAGTTCACAAGATTGACCACGCCGTCGTGAGCCACGGAGCCGGAATAAACGACGTCTATTTCCGCCCTATATTGCTGGAAGTAATTCTGGTCCTTAACATCGAGCCAGTCGGAATAGTCAACTGTTCCGGTGTATTCGGCATCGCTGGTCTTAGCGCGCCATCTGGTATTGTCGAAACCGGGGGTCTCGCTGGCTCCGGTGTTCAATTCATAGCGCCACTCGGAGAATTCGTCTATCCAGATAGTGTCCATTCTGGCCAATCCCGTATTGTATATGGGATTCGAACTGGTTTTCCATGCGCCGCCGCTGAGGTTGCCGTATGCACGGTAGCCTACGTAGGCAGGATTTGTCGCGCTTAGAGGCAGGAAATTCCATTCCGAGGGAAGGGTGCCGTATGAGTCAACGGCCGTGGCATTGAAAACCACGGGGATGTTGTTTATCTGAACGAACCCCTGCCAGACATAGAAGGAATCCGCTCCGGAATCTTCCCATGTAACTTTGGACACGCTCTGTCCGGCGGCGGACTCTTTTATCTCGTAGGCTCCGCCGGATTTGGCGACTCCCGGAGAAAAGGAGCTTCTTTCGATACTGGGCTGACCAAAGGCGGTCACGCACAACATCGAAACGACAGTAATAACTAAAACTATTCTTGCTAATCTATTCATCACGGCCTCCCAAATTGGGCGAGGAAATCAAGGTTCGACTTTCCTTACTCAAATAAGTATATACTTTTTTCAAATTTTCACAAGCCAATTATTACTATTATTTTCCAAAAGGTATTTTCGTGTATTGGCTCAGAGAACATCACACTTTATAACTTGCACGTAATATGCCATCAGCATAATCACTTGTCGAACAACATGTTAGGCTTTTCACACCCTGTTTCGAGAAGGTGCATATTCCCCATGTTCAAGGCAAAACATGGGGAATATTGCCAATATTAAAGAAAACGTTCGAACCGCTCGGCTGGAACCTTGCACACAGGGCATTTATTGGGAGGGTTTTCCCGGGCGCAGAGGTAGCCGCAGACCTTGCATCGCCATACAGGATATTTCAGTTCGCCGGAAAGGACACTGCTGTGGGATTCCGAGGTTGCCCCTTTGTTTCTTTCCGATTTCGGCGGACGGCGTTCGGGAATCGAGTGAAGCTCTGCAGAGCCATCAACTACTTCGGCTGAAACGTAGAGAGCGCAATAGCAGGTGCCGAACTCGCTGATGTCCGGGTCGCGATAGTCGCAGGGGCAGATAATATCGAGGTCGGCCGCCTTTTCGCCATCGGCCAGACGGCATGGGCATGCGGGGTAGCCGTATCGTTCGATGTTCGTCAGAAGACCCTCTACAAGCCCTTTGGTAAATTCGACATCGGGGTTGAGGAAATAACCGCCCTCTTCGGCCTCATCCTTGAGCCGCTGGTATTCTTTGTCGATAGCTTCGCTTGATATGCCCATTATTCCAATATCTCCCGAACTCTGTCCTCTTTAAAACCGATGATCACCTCATCGTCGATGACCAAAGTTGGGAACGAGACACGCGGGTTATATTTCTCCACCTCATCGACGGCGGCGGTTTTCTCGTCGCCTGAGAGGAGGTCGATGTAGATGAACTCGAACTCCACGCCAAGCTCTTCGAGAAGAGCGCGGGTCTTTTTGCACCATATACAGGTGCTCAGAGCGAACAGGCGAATGTCGCCGGCATTTCTGCCTTGCACTTTTTCGAAATTCATAGTTTCCTTTCAGTTTGGTTTGAAGATGGTGCCCATAAACAAAATTGCGCCGGAATTTCTTTCGATTATGCCGCAGAAAAACGGTCTATTGACCAGCATGGAGAAGGGTTCCGGGGGATCCATTTCTGGCGCCATCGATCCGGCCATCCCTATCGCAGTTACTGCGGCGGCTTCGGTGCCCTCTTCGTTCACATCGATGAAGGTTTTATGAATCACACGGCTTATCCATGCGGGTTCGAAGGGAGTCATTCCGCTGAAATCGGCAGAAGCGGCGGTGAAGGCGTCCGGCATGCCCATTCCGATAAGGGCGTCGTTAAGTTCGAGTTCGTATTCCACCTTGAAGCGCGGCAGATAAAGCCTGCCGTCGCGTTTGGAGAATTCCCCCATAGTCTCTTCCCACCATTCGACATTTTTGTTTTTCATGAACTCTGTCAAATCCTCTCCCTCGGCGGGCAGGATAATTACCATCTCGTAATTGAGGTCCTTGTATGGCAATTTGACTGCCTGGAAATCATCGGTCTCCAAGTAGGTGTAATCATCGCGTTTGAACATCATCTGCACCTTTTGAGTGCCGCCGTTGGGAAGATAAAAATCATCCTCTTCCGTAATATTCGAGTTGAACTGGTCGAACCATGCGCCTTTGAAATACACGGCGTTTATCAGGACGAGGATCGCCATGGGATCGAGTTGGCTGAGGATTCTGTCGATTTTGCCATTGGTTTTTTCGGATACCCATCCGTTTATCTCGGACAAAACTGCGGGGTCTTCGAAATCCCGTTCGTTGGCGGAGGCGTCGTAGAATTCCTGAAGCCCGTTGATGAATTCTTCGTGGAAGGGAACTCCCTTTCTCGCCCAGAGGGAATTAGCGATTTCCAACCGGACTTCTTCGCTACTCGTGAGATGCCATATCAACTGTTGATTGCTATGGTTAAGGGCTTCGGTCGGCATTCCGGCTATATTCATCACCTCGGCCATCTGGGCTTTGGTTTCGCCGTCGGCGCCGTTATAGCACATCTGCAGGGCTATAGCTATTGAGATTGGCGAGATGAAAATATTCTCGTGAGGGGTAGTTTCGGCGAGGCCGTTGAAAAGGGTGAAACCGAATTCATTATCGGCTTTCACAAGGCCGTAATCGACTTCTTCCGGAACTTCGGCAAAGGCGCAAGCGGCCAGAATAAGAGCTCCGAAAGCCATGATAAGCAAAATCGCTGTCTGCATTTTATCCGTCCCTTTAAATTAATGAATTAACATACCCTTTCAAGTTGGGGCACGAAGGAAGAAAAGTCAAGTTATTTCAAGCCGACTGAATAGGAACCCTTGCGATTTTCTGATTAATGATTATTCTTTTAATGTAAATTAATAGGAGCGTGAAATGGGATTCATACCTGAAGAAAGAGTCGAGGGCACGAGGTTAAAAAGCGAAAAGCCAAATTACTTCGCGTATTGGACAGTTGCGGTTATCGTAGGTATTGTTGTGGCCATACTTCTTAAGCAGTTCGTTGTGAAGGGCTACTATGTTACAACGGAGAACATGAAGCATTCCCTTTACCCCGGAGATGTCGTCCTTGTTCGAAAGATGACACCGCAGAAAATCGCCGACCGCAGTAGCATAATCTGCTTCACATATCCTGCGGAAACTTCCCAATACCGCTTCGGACGTGTTATCGGGCGGGGACTCGATATAGTGGAGATATCTGACAAAAAGGTGTTTGTGAACGGCCGTAGTGTCGATTTAGCTCCCGGAGCCCATTTTGTTGACAAGAAAATCGAAGACGATCCCTTTTCTATGCGGGATAATTTCGGACCTTTCACGGTGCCTGAGGGACACTATTTTGTCCTTGGCGATAACCGGGACAAGGCCATCGATTCGAGGTCCTTCGGAACTGTTCCATATTCTTATATCCTGGGCAAACCCATGTTTATTTACCTCGGATGGAAACTCGACCCCCGCGCTCCGAAGGTAACTAGTCTCATGGACATCTTTGACGTTATCGTTTATAATATCTCTAACTTCATGAACCGTTTTGACTTAAGCCGTCTCGGCAAGTCCGTCCGTTGATGAGCCGGGGTTGCTACGTCCACATTCCCTTTTGCGCCGGAGGGAAATGCCCTTACTGCGCCTTTTACTCGGTTCCCTACCGCAGGAAACTCGCCGACGATTTAATCGAAATGCTTATTGAGGAGGCCCGACGCGAAGGCATCGAAAGGATTGACACCCTTTATTTCGGCGGCGGAACACCGACTTCTTTGTCCTCATGTCAGCTCGAAAGACTGCTGAGCGGGCTTCTGCCGATTCTGCAATTAACGGACAACGCCGAGTTAACCTTTGAAGCCGGCCCGGAAACCCTCGATTCGGAAAAACTCACATTGCTCAGGAAGTTCGGAACCACCCGTTTGTCGATAGGCGTCCAGTCCTTTGCCGATGGCATTTTGGAGATTCTCGGAAGACGGCACGGTGTGGAGAGGGCGAATCGAGCTGTCCGCGACGCTCTCGATCAGGGTTTCGAGGTTTCCATCGACCTTATGTATGGAATCCCCGGCCAGAGCATGGGCGACTGGGAGGCAAGCCTTGGTGCGGCGGTATCTTCGGGCGTAAATCATATCTCCCTTTACTGTCTTTCCTTCGAGAAGAACACCCCATTCGAAACATTGCGAAATGCCGGCAGATTAGTCCCCGTAGATGATGACATGGAGTCCGCCATGTTCTTCAGAGCTGTCGAAACCCTCGGCGCTGAGGGTTTTCTGCGTTACGAGCTGTCCAGTTTCGCCCGGAATGGCAGAGTCAGCAGACATAACCTTACCTACTGGCTCGGCGGGGGGTATTACGGCTTCGGCCCTTCAGCCCACGCTTATTATCCGGGGCCGCAAGATTGGGTTCGCACCGGAAATACGCCGAATATCAAAGAATATCTCGATAAGATGGAAAATGGTGAGCATCCGCGCTCTTTCGAGGAGAAACTCACGCCCCTTCATCGGATCGAGGAGTTCATCATGCTGAGACTTAGGCTTGCGGAGGGTTTTGCCATCGATGACGCGGGTAAATCTTTTCCGGATATCGACTTGCAAACTCTTTTGGATGCCCTTCGGGAGCCTGCAAACAGGGGTTTTCTGAAAATCGAAGATGGGCGCGTGTTTATTCCGGATAAGATGCTCTTCGTGGCTGACAGCTGTGCCGTCGAGGCGATTCGCGCAGTGGAAAAAGCTCTGGCAAAAAAAAGCCCCCGAACATCCAATTCGAGGGTTTCTGAATAAAGATGATAGTTTTGTCTAACTTATTCCCAGGTATGTAACTTCGCCGGATAATATCCTGTTGAGGATTTTCACGAACTTGCCGCCGTCGTCGGAGAAGTTGACCGGGTAGTTCTGAATCTGTGCGATACTCACGGCTCCTGTTTTTTCAGGCCGATTGAGCGCGAAGTTATTTTTGTGGTGTCGAACTCTTTTTTGACGGGAACTCTGAGTCGCTAGCGCGGCGCATCTGCTCGAACAATATTTCGGAACGTATTTGGCTCCAACTTTGATGAGGAAAGTATTATCGCAACCTTCTCTTTCACATTTTTTTAGCGCCCTCGGCAGTTTTCTTCTCGGCATGATGAGCCTCCCTTTGCTAAATCTTCTTTATAGTTAGCGCGGAAAACGTGCCAAAGTGCAGAGCTTGGCGTATCCGCTTGCCTTTCAACACGTTATAGAGTCTGCTGATTTATTAGTCCTAATCCTTACTGTAAAAATGGGTAATATGCCCCATCGAAGAATGCAATATTCCCGAAAACTCTTGCTTACAGGGCTTTTTGGATATATATTCATTTCATGAAAAGAAAAGTCAGAACAGGCCTGGATAACCTACTTGTTTCGCCCGAAAGCTTGCCTCTCGGTGATTCTCCGGCTCTGCTCTGCCATGAGGCGTCGGTAACATCGGATATGATTCACGCCGTGGACGCTCTTCTATCGGCAAATGTCCGTCTGAAAGCTATTTTCGGGCCTCAGCACGGTATTTTCGGGACGGATCAGGCTAATATGGTGGAATGGGAAGGCGGTGTCGAATTTCACGGAATTCCAGTCCATTCCCTATATGGGGCGAATCGAAAACCTACAGCGGAGATGATTTCCGGCCTAACTTCCATGATAATCGACCTACAGGATGTCGGCGCGCGTTATTATACTTACATCTGGACAGCCCTGCTTTGCCTTCGCGCCTGCGCCGAGAATGATATTCCAGTAATAATTTGCGACCGACCGAATCCTATCGGCGGTAAAATTATCGAGGGGCCGGAAATCGATGACGGATTCGAGAGTTTTGTCGGCATGGCGAATATTCCTGTGCGGCACGGCTTGACTATCGGCGAACTGCTGTCGTTGCTGGCTGAGCGGGAGGGGATTTCCGAGTTTCTGCACATATCGAAAATGTCCGGTTGGCGTCGCGAAATGGGCTGGCCGGATACCGGTCTCGACTGGATTAATCCTTCCCCAAATATGCCCGGTTACTCGACCTCCATAGTTTACCCGGGGGGATGTCTTCTCGAGGGCACAAATATTTCCGAAGGCAGGGGGACTACGCGGCCTTTCGAGTTTGTCGGCGCGCCGTGGATCGACAGCCGGGATTTTGCGGCTGTTTTGGACGCCGAATGCCTTCCCGGAATTATCTTTCGCCCAACTGAGTTCAAACCTGTTTTCGATAAGTATTCCGGCGAGATTTGCCGGGGAATACAGGTGCATGTTGCCGACAAAGCCGCCTTCAGACCAGTTTTGTCCTATTACTCGATAATCAAATGCGCCCGCAGTCTGTATCCCGATGAGTTTGCATGGTCGAATCCTCCTTATGAATATGAATTCGAAAAATTGCCGATAGATATCCTCTCCGGATCGCCGAGGCTCAGGCAGGCCGTGGAAGGGGATTTGCCGTGGGCATATGTCGCCGAACAATGGCATACAAACGAAACCGCGTTCGCTGAAGAGCGTCGCAAACACTTGATCTATTAATATGGAAGCTATCATCTTATGCGCCGGAGAAGGAACGCGCCTGAGGCCGCTGAGCAACCACCTGCCAAAGCCTCTTTTCCCGGTGGTTTGCGAGCCACTGCTGAGTAGCATTCTCGATAATCTTGCTCGGCATGGCATTTTTAGGGCAGTCGCGAATGTTTGGTATCGAAAAGAGGGTTTTCTCGAGTTCGCCCAGGAGCATTCCGGCGGGGAGGTTCTGTTATCGCTGGTTCCGGAGGAAAAACTTCTCGGCACCGGCGGCGGAATAGCCAATATCGCCGATCACATCAAACCCAAAGGAACCTTTCTCGTCCACACAGGGGACATCTTTTCGAATATCGATTTAACATCTGCGATACGCGAACATAGGGCATCCGGCGCGAGACTGACATTTCTGGTGAGAAAGGGCGCAAGGGAGATTTTCACCCGGGAAGGCGCTGTAGTGGATATCAACAGCCAAATCGGCGCGGAGAGCGATTCTGCGTGGAAATTTACAGGCATAAGCATCTGGGAGCCGGAAATTCTGGAGTTCATGCCCCGTCCCGGAACACCCGGCGGCGCGGTGGAAGGCTGGATTTCAGCCATACGCGAATTCCCCGGGCAAATTCGCTTCCATGACATTGGAGACGCCCTCTGGAGCGACATTGGCACGCCGAGGGACTACTTGGAACTGCACAGGAAACTCCTCGAGGGCGATAATTTCGTCGCAAAAGGGGTTGACTATGCCCATGGGGTTCGAATGCGTGGAAATGTCTGCATATGCGGGGGCGCGAGAATAGCCTCAGGATGCAGTTTGCGCGATACTGTCATCTGGCCGGGATGCGAAATCGGCACCGGGACAATTCTCGATAGCGCGATTGTCGGCCCCTTTGGAATACATAGAGTATGATTACATCCAAGCTAAATGATTTCATCGTCAATTCAGGTTTCGACGGCTGGCAGATACAGCCTATGGGCGGCGCGGGGTCGGATAGAATGTTTCATCGCATTCAACAGGGCGAGAATAGCGCTGTTGTGATGTCCGGAACCGGTCATGGCGCGCAAATTGCTGACTGGCTCGAGGTTCATAGGTATCTTCGTGGTCTCGGTTTCGGCGTTCCGGCGGTTTATGCCTTCGACTTATCGATTCCGGCGGTAATTGTGGAGGATTTTGGGGAATTCCATCAGCCGGATGAGAATGATTATGGCCTCGTCGTTCGCGAACTGGCGCGGTTAGCTGTTTTTGGGGGGTGTAATATTGCCGAATGCTCCGTTGTAGCGAATCGCCCTTTCGATTTCAAAGCCTTTCGATGGGAGTCGGAATATTTCGCCGAAAATTACCTGCGCGAGTTTCGTAAGTTGGACGTGGACACTATAAATACATTATCTGCCGACTTCGACCTCATCGCTGAAAAATTGTCTCTACTGCCCAAATATTTTACCCATCGAGATTTTCAATCGACAAATGTTTCTGTGATTGAGGATTCGGTTAAAATCATCGACTTTCAGTCTGCCCATTTCGGTCCGGTGGAATACGATCTGGCAAGCATCTTATGGGATCCCTACGCTCAAATATCGACCACGGCACGCGAAGGACTGACATCAGAATATATTGACGAGTTAGAAAAATACGAAGGAGCTTTCGATAGAGAAGAATTCTCCGCAAACCTTCAACTGGCGGCTGTTTCACGGCTAATGCAGGCATTGGGGGCATTCTGCTTTCTGTCTTCTGCCAAGGGGAAGCTGATTTTCACGGCTCATATCGCCCCGACCGAGATGCGTCTGAAGAAGCTCCTTGCAGATAACCCCCGATTTAGAAGGCTTGAGAAAACCATCTTCCCTTGAATACAGACATTTGTGGCGCAGAATATCTCATCTTAGATATCCTGCGCCAATCGCCTGTAAATGCTTCTGTAAAAGGCTAAGCGGCCTACTGCGGCATGTAGGAAACGGGATGGTTGAGCATAAGTTTCTGAGTGTCTTTCAGGCTTAGTGCTTCGCGAAGGCCGTCCCTGTCCATGATTGCGCGGACGACCGTGGCCAGATTTTCCGAGGCGCAGAAGATAGAGATGTTTTGTGATACTATTCCGGCGTCTTCGGCGGCCCAGGTCATTTTTTGATCTTCATCCCCACGCTGAAACCGTGCGGTTTCGGACACGAGAAGGAGGAACAGGGGCGCGTCGGACATAGTTTCCTGCCTGTCCGCGGCGAGTTTTCGGAAATCGCCGTCCACGACGTGTTCGAGCATATTCTTTTCGGGATTGTATAGATAAGCCGCCGTCTCCATGAGGACGTAAACATCGATGTCCTGGGCATTTATAGCCGATGGCGCCGTGCGTTTGCCCTCATCTGGACGGTTGATTCCGTTGGCCGCCCAGAGCAAATCCGACAAGTCCTGTAATTTAAGGGGTTTCGGGTCGAATTCCCTCGTGGATTTGCGGTGGGAAAGAGCCTGCATGACGGGGATACCACGCTCCAGGTTCGGTTCTTTCAATTCGATAGGTTCGGCATTTTGAGCGAGGACTGCAGTTGTCATGATTAATCCAATCAGTAAGAATAATTTCATCGTAGAATCCTTTCGAGTCAATATGTTTTGTCAGAACCAGTCCGTTTCAATAAATGTGGGAATAGTTGAGGATTTTTCAATGTTTTTTTCTGAAAAGTAGGAATTAGTATCTCTGATAGCCGATTCGTCGGCAATATCCGGTCTTTCAACTTGATTCCCTTGAAAAATTTAGTATCGTGGGAAAATAAAAGGGGATGAACATGAATTATAAACTGAATAACTTGAAATTAACCATCCTTTTCGACAACTATCCTTACGTCGAAGAACTCGATACGGGCTGGGGTTTTTCGTGCCTGGTTGAAAGTGACGGCCAAACGTTGCTTTTCGACACAGGCGAGGAGGGTTCGATGTTGATGAAAAACCTTCGAGCCCTGGCAATAGACCCCACGGATATCGAGCATGTTTTTTTGTCCCACGACCATTCGGATCATACCGGCGGGCTCGCCGAATTTCTCGATGCTAACTCGAAAGCCGGGGTGATCACGCATAGGGAATTCCCGCGCGAAATTCGGGAAATCGTAAAGACACGCGGCGCGAAACTTCTTGAGCTGAACGATTCTGTCAATATATTTCCAGGCGCTGTAACCACGGGCATTATGGGTGAGTCTATTCCGGAACATGCCCTAATCCTGAAAACATCACGCGGCGCGATTGTGATTACCGGCTGTGCTCATCCGGGAATTTTGGGGATTATCGAAAAGGCGAAGAGTTTATGTGGAATGGAAATTCTTCTGGCTTTGGGCGGTTTTCATCTCAAAAGCGAACCGGAATCGTGTGTGGAGAGTATCGTCGATGATTTCGAGCGGTCGGGGGTTCGTTATATCGCGCCGACTCACTGCACGGGCGACCATGCAATTCGAATTTTCCGCGAGAGGTTCGGCGAGAGATGCCTTCGGCTCGGTTCCGGGCGGGTTATAACGATCGATGATCTGGAATAGGCTGGAATGCGCCTAATCCCCGCCATACTGCCAGCTATCGGGATAACTTAAGCAATAGGCCTTCAGCTCTATAGTCATGAATGTGCCGAATTGATCGGGGGTATCTAACCATTCAATTCTCGTAGAAAATGGTCTCGAGCGTGAAGTGTATTGAACGACTTTTCCCTTCTCGTAATGGAAAACTGGCAACATATCGAACTGGTCGGGAATATTTTCTGGCTCCTTATAGCCGGAAATCGTATCAAACACTGTGTTGAAAAGCTCGCATATACTGCCGTCGGCGCCGGTTACAGATATCAGAAAGTAGGGATCTTCGCACCCAATCCAAATCCGCAAATCGGAATTTTGAAATTCATCTTTCGGAGAATTTTTAAGGTATTTCAATATCTGCATGCACTTCCGCAGTATGATCTTTTCGTATTGATTGCCGTATTCGGTGATAAGCCAGTCGGAGAGGAACTCCCATCGGACTCCGAGAACAGAGGGATCAACTTCTTCAAGAGTCGGCTCCCCATATTCATCGGGGGGTTCGCTTAATGTCATGTTGTATTTGAGTTTATTGAATTCCCATGTGCGCTTTTTTTCGCAATAGATTTCTTCAAGACATTCTTCGTCTAAATCGTCGTAATAACCACAATTGTATTCCTCGCCGAAATGGTCAGACTCGAGTTCGGGGAAAATCATATTCCCGTCTTCGTCCATAAGGCCGTCTTCCTTGAGTTCCCTCTCGATATCGTCCGTGAGTTTTTCGAGCACCTTTACACAGGCCTCTCTGCTCTCAAAACCCATCTCTTCCCACTCGTCCGGGTCTTCAATCAAAACTCGTTCTTTCTGCTTGGGTTCTTTCGGTTCGATTTTTTTCGGGTATAATTCAGGAAATTTATCTTCGGGAAATAGGTCCCCTACCCATTCTCCCACGGCATATTCAGTTTTCTTCTCAGACATCACAAGACTCTCGATCTCCGCCCATTTCGGGCCGGAATTGGGGCACGTAAAATCGCCCGGAACAAATCGCCCAAACAATATAGCAATTGATCGAGGGTTTGCAATTTTTGATTTAAAATTTAATATTCGTGGTCTGGAGGAGGGTGATTAGGAGATGGAGAGGAGCAGGATTTTCTACATCTATCTATAGGCTTCTCCGCGCGGTGCGATGCGTTCAAGGATGATTGTCCGAGCGGCCTCGCGGGCAGGTTTGCCGTATGCTTCCTCGATCTCCGCTTGCTCCTCTTCGGAAATCTCAGGAACCTGCGCAAGCATCAACTCCATCATACGAAACCGAAACTCCTCGTCCATGGCCTCTCGGACGGCTTTACGTGCTTCTTCGCCAATCAACTTGCGAAGTTGGTCGATGTCTATTGTAATTGTGCTCATCTCGTTCCCTTCGAGCTGGTTGTCTTATATCAAAGTCTTCTTCGTCAACAAATTACACATTTTCCGAATGAGAGTCAAGTTTCATCCGTCGTTTTCGCCCGGCGTTTCCAACCGCAATTCCCGCAACGATGAGTATCAGGCCGAATATAGTGGTTACACGAATATCCTCGGCCAAAATCGTGCGGATGAAGATTAGCGACAGGAAGGGGCTGAGGTAAATCATGTTCGCCACCTTCGCCGAGTTCTCCGATAGCAGGAGCGCCATCAGCCAGAACACGAAGGTCGCGCCCATCTCGAAAAACCCGACGTAAACCGCCGCGCCGAGGGCGTTTATCGGCACGCGGAAACTTTCGCCGGTTATACCAACCAGCGCGATTATGAATATCGTCCCGAAAGCGAAATTGACCGCGAGTTTCACCACCGGATCGGATTTCGACCGGATGTTGAGTATCCAGTAGGACGCCCATAACAGAGCGCTCCCCAGGCCGAGGGTTACGCCGAACGGGTCGTATTGCATTGTCCCGAAACGCCAGCCGGTGGCGATGGTAATCACGCCGCAGAAGCCAACTATCAAAGAAATGTGGCCGCGCCATCCGATTTTTTGCCGAAGGAAAATCGCGGAGAAGACCACCAGCACGATGCCCCAGCTGTAATTCAGCGGCTGGGCTATCTGCGCGGGCAGGAGGGAGTAGGATTTGAACAGGACAATATAATATAGGAAAGGGTTCAGGAATCCCATGAGGGCAGAAGTTCCGAGGTCGCGCCACCCGAAACGGCGCAACTGCGGGAGTTTGCGCTGGATAAGCACTATCGCGAACAACGTCGCGGTGGAGACCGCCGACGAGTAAAGCAGAAGCTGGAGAAACCCCATCCGCTCCAGCGCAAGCTTGAACGCAGTGGCCACGGTTGACCACATCAGCACCGCCGCGCCGGCATATAAATAGGCTTTGCTCTGCGTCTTCATGCGGGAAAGATAGGGGGAACAGGGCGGGAACGCAACGGAAATCGGTATTCGCCAACTCGTTGCGTATTTTCACCGCGCGATTGTATTCGAATCAAGGAGCATGAGGGACCCTCCCGATTGCCGACGGTTTCTACTCGGCAGACGGTAAGGGTGTCTTGTTTTTTCGGGCATGATGCCCCTCCTTTTTTGTTCGATTTTGGTTTTCCGACCGCGAACGGCCATTCTCGGACGGAGAATTTCGAGTCTCGGACGCGGAATATTGCCTCTCGGACGTCCAATTTACCCTCTCGGACGTGGAATATTGCCTCTCGGACGCGGAATATTGCCTCTCGGACGTCGAATTTGGAGTCTCGGACGCCCAATTTCGCCCCCCGACGCCATTTTCGACCATTTTTCCACTAAATCCAATCATCTTTGGGCACTTTCACCCAATTTTCTCCTTGTCATTCCCGATTCAATCGGGAATCCATTCCGTAGGGGAGGGTTTGAAACCCTCCCGCTTGCCGATTGCGCAACGAACGGGCGGGTCTAAGACCACGCCCCTACATCCAAACCAAAATTTTCATAGAACGAACGACTCAAACCTACTGACTAAAAATTTTCGTTGTTCCCTTATATGTTTTTTTGAATGTTGATAAAATATCATCAATACGGGGCCCAGAAGGCCCACTAAGAATCGTTGCAATTACAATTGCTTGATAGAGATCGCTTATTTCTTCATCGCGTTGTTGTTGTGACTCTTTCATCTTTTTCGTCAATGTATGTGCTTTGCTGGCATAAATTGCAATGGCAACGGTTGCGATTGTGTTGATAATTGATGCTACTATTACTATCGTAGTCATATTACTTTTCTAATTGCGTTTGTTTAGTTTCTGAATTAGTCCTTCATTATCGTAAATTCCAAGTTTCCCGTCATTCTCGATTATGTAATACTCCCCAAAGTCATTGCCCAAGGCATATAACCTTTTTTGGCCCTTCGTTGTTTTTTCAGCTAGGTTAATGACGCCGGAACTTCCATCTGCGAAATCTCTGTATAGTTTGTAAACCCCATTTTTGTTTCTTATCGTAAATTTTCCCTTCGGCATATTAATGTCCCATTTGCCTTCCACTTTTCCAAGTTCTTTTTCTTTCGCTATTTCCTTCTCAGCTTTTTTTTCTTTGCATTTTTCGCAAAGCTGAAAATTCTGTTTAAACCTGTATTCAGCTCCTTTGCCAATCACGTATTGCATATTTGCGTCAGTTGTGTCAGCGTGAATAGTATCTCCGCATCCCGAACAAATATACAATTCTACGTTTTTAGCTTCTCCATGTTTTATCTCTTCTTTTCCACAACCTACGAACGTTAAAAACAAACCCGCTGTAAATAAAATAATGGGAAAGGCAACTTTTTTCATTTTGATTCCTCTGTTTTGACGCTCCGCGTCGTTTTGGTTTCGCAAATCTCGATACGCAAGAATTTTTTCAATGACACTTCATTCATTGCTTTTTCCTTCATTGCTTTTTCCTTTTTCGCAATTCTTCTAAAATTCTCTTTATTACTGGATCGTCATCAAACTTATCGCCAGCGACTCTTTCAAATGTATCTAAACAAAATACGAGACAACGACAATCTGAACCACACTTTGTTTTGCAATCTCCTGGCACTCCTAAAGTTTGCCATCTTTCCCTCGTCTTTATCAAACCATGCCTTTTAGCACAATCTGAACAGACTTCGTTATCTCCTACTGTTATCCAAATCCATCCTTTGGTAATGTCGGAAGGGATTTTGTGTTTTCTAAAAAAAATAATCTTATTAGTCCAGTTCATCGTTCTTTCCGCAGATGGGGGGTTTCGAGATTTTTGAAATTCCTGTTGTCATTGTAAAAGACAATATCTGTGTGATTTTTGGGAAAGTCAATAATAAAGTGGCGGTGGGGGAAAGTTTTTTACGCGGAGCGCAAGAGATTGCTTCGTCCCTACAGGCCTTAAGGGCGGGCATTCGCCCTGCTCGCGTTCGAGCTTTTCAAGGCGGCGTTCGTGGTTGTCGTAATCGGCTATCATTTTCCGCAATGCCGCGAATGCCCGCATAATGGCTATGTTCATCAAAGTCAAGGGGAAAGTCCACTTATCGCTATTTTTTCGTGTGTTTATCATCCACCAGGAAAATCCCCGGACTATCCATTGACAACCCCCCACCCATTCCTTATATTTCGCGGTCAGGAGGTTTTTATTATGAGTGTTAGAGTTAGATTTGCGCCATCGCCGACCGGAATGCCCCATGTGGGTGTCATTCGCACCGCCATCTTCGACTGGTTGCTGGCGCGGCATCATGGCGGCCAGTTCGTCCTGCGCATCGAGGATACCGACCGCACGCGTTTCGTCGAGGGCGCGGTGGACAACATCGTCGAGGCGCTACGGTGGCTTGGCATGGACATCGACGAAGGCCCGGACCCCATAGGCGGGCAATATGGCCCGTATTTCCAGAGTCAGCGATTGGATTTATACTACCATTATGTCGATTATCTTATCGAAAAGGGGTTCGCGTATTGGTGCGACTGTTCGACAGAGCGTCTGGCAGAGCTTCGCGAACAGCAGGCACAGCGCAAGGAGAACATCGGCTACGACGGCCATTGTCGTGAACGCGGCCTCTCCGGCTCCCCCGGCGACGGTGTCCATGTCCTGCGGTTCAAAATTCCAGTGTCGGGCACTACCACTTTCCACGACGAGCTTCGCGGGGATATCACCGTGCAGAACGCCGACCTGGACGACCTCGTCCTAATAAAGCGCGACGGCTTCCCGACTTACCATTTCGCGTCGGTGATCGACGACCACCATATGGCGATTTCCCACGTCTTCCGCGGCGAAGAGTGGATTTCGTCCGCGCCCAAACATAAGCTCATCTACGACGCGCTGGAAATCGAGCCACCGAAATTCGTGCATGTTCCGGTGATACTCGGCCCGGACAAGAAGAAGCTTTCCAAACGGCATGGCGCGGCGAACGTCCTCGAATACCGCGAGATGGGGTATCTGCCGGAAGCGCTACTCAATTTCCTCGCCCTGATAGGCTGGAACCCCGGCAATGATGAGGAAATCCTATCGCGAGAAGAAATCATCGAGCGGTTCACATTGGACAGGATAAATTCGTCTCCCGGCGTATTCGACATCGAGAAACTGGACTGGATGAACGGCGAATATATCCGTCGCATGTCGGTCGAGGAGCTTGCGGATAGACTTTCGCCCATGATGGTCGAATGGGGCTGGATCGACGCCGATTATCGGCCGTGGGGAAAAGATTATGTCCGCATTGCAGTCGAACTGATGCAGGAGCGTTTGAAAAAGCTCCCTGAGATGCGTGATGGCGGCGCGTTCTTTTTCGAGGAGCCTGCGGAATATGATCCAGCGGGCGTGAAGAAGCGTTTCAAGGGAGATGACCTCCTCACCCAGATGCGCGCTGTGGCTGTTTCCCTCGCGGAATGTGAATGGACTCATGACGGTATCGAGGGCGCAATCCGCGAGACAGCGGAGAAACTGGACTGCGGCGCGGGGAAGATTATCCATCCCGTGCGGCTCTCGGTCAGCGGAATGACTGGCGGCCCGAGTTTGTTCGAGATGCTTCTGCTTATCGGCAGGGAGCGGGTAGTTCAGCGTATCGAACGCGCTATCGAGTGGCTCGAATCCGGCGGCAAGGAAAAACTCCTCGCCGAAAAGGGTATCTAAAGCTCGATCTCGCAGGTTCCGGATTTCCATCCGGAGAGGCCGCCCAAAACAACAGTTAGCTTATCATATCCGGCGTTGGCAAGAATGCTCGCGCCGATCATCGACCTCATCCCGCTTCCGCAGAACACGAACACACGGACGTTTCGCGGAACCTCGTCGATTCGTTCGGGAAGCTGGGTAATATGAATATTCACCGCATCGGGGATTCGTCCATTGCTCTCTATCTCGTCCTCGGGACGGATATCGAGGATTACGAGTTCCTCGCCGCTGTCGAGCAAATCGCACAAACTCTGCACGTTCACCGTGTCTATCGACCGGCTGTCCCTGCCGGACATATGCCAGGACAACATCCCCTTGTTGAGCACCCCCGCGATATTATCGTATCCGATTCGGTATAGTTGCGCGATTATCTCCGTAGGCGATTCCGAATCCGCCACCAGCAGTAGCGGGCGGTCATATGAAAGGAACCATCCGGCGAAACTGGACAGAATACCGCTCCATATCGAAACCGAACCGGGGACGTGGGCGGAGGCATAAGCCTGCTCGCTTCGGACGTCGAGAACCTGTGCGCCCTCTTTCATCAAAGCCTCAAATTTGCCGGGCATAAGCGGCGGCGGGGTCGGGAAGACGTCTTGCGGCGAGAATTCCTTCAGGTTCAATTCCTCCATCTTGCGGAAATAGGGCGGGCGTTCGTGTTCGACTCCTACTTTCGCCACAAAATCCTCGCGATTAGTCAACTGAAGTTTTGGGTTATACTTTCGTTCGAGGCCGATGGTGGTGAATACTTTCTGAGCTATCTCGCTACCGCAAACAGATCCGGCGCCGTGGCCGGGACATACTATTATCTCGTCGTCCAGCGACAGCAGTTTTTCGAAGATGCTTTCGTATTGGGCGTTTGCCATCTGTTCGATGATTTCGACACCGGGCAGATCCACTCTGCCGACATCGCCGGCGAAAAGACAATCGCCGGTGAAAACTATCCAGGGCCGGCCTTTGTGGTCGTGGAGAAGATAACTGAAGCTTCCCGGTGTGTGGCCGGGGGTAGCAATAGCTTTTATCTTCAGGCCGCCGACGCGGAATTCCCGGCCGTCTTCGACCGCCTTTTCGTAGCGATAATCCATCCCGCCGTCGGCGTGGAAAATCTCCGCGCCTGTGTGTTCGGCAAGGCCTACCGATCCGATGACATAATCCTCGTTGCGGTGAGTTTCCAGAATGTATTTTATTCGAAAGCCGGCTTTGTGCGCCTCGCGGATATAGACTTCGTAGTCGCGCCGGGGGTCTATAACTACAGCCTCTCCGGAATCGCCTATAACGTAGGAATAATGAGCCAGACCTTCCGATTCGATTTGTTTAAAAAACATCGTGTCCTTTCGCGAAACCGATTGATGAATTAAGTCGGGTTCGGGCCGGTTACCGTGGGGTTTTCAGGATAAGAAGTCCATTCGGTGAACGAGCCCTCGTAGATTTTGACATTTTCCCAGCCGAAGAACCATTTGAACAGGATGAACTCATTCGTGGCCTCCCTGCCGGTGCCGCAGGAGCAGATGATAGTCTTGTCCGACGTGATGTCCTTTTCCTGCAAAATGGCTTCGATTTCTCCGCGAGGCTTGAGAATACGGGGGTTGTCGGCGTCCATTAGGCTTTTCCAGGGCAGATTTACCGCGCCGGGGATATGGCCGGGTTTGCGCCAGGGCCCCTGGCCTTCGTAAACCGCTGAGGGGCGGGCGTCCAGCAGGATAGTGTTCTTCTTGTCTTTGAGTTTCTTGAACTTATCGTATTCGACGAAGAAATCGCTCTGCACTTTTGCGCTGAATTTGGATTCATCGACCGAGGGGAAATCCTGAGTGAGCACGCGCCCCTCGTCTTTCCATTTATCGAGCCCGCCGTCGAGAATCCATACATTCTGATGTCCGAACCGGAGGAAGGAATAGGCGATCATGGTCTGTTCCAGGCCGTCGCCCCAGCCTTTGACAGCGCCTTTGCCCGTATATACTACAACAGGATATTCGGCGGAAAGGCCGAGTCTTCGCATATGCCTTTCCATGGCCTTTTCGTCTATGTAGTTCCCCGGAGTCCCATTTTTGGGGATTCTAAGCATTTCCGGGTTCATGTAAACTGCTCCCGGGATGTGCTCTTTGATATAATCATGGATGTTCGGCTGGCAATCTACAATATGAAAATCGCCGCCAAGGTTCTTTTCAAGCCATTCCGTGGAGGTCCATTTTAGTTTGCCGGTTCCGAAGGGATACTCTTTGCTCATCTCTTTTCCTTTTCTTAGCTGTTGATAATTAACGATTTAGCTTGACTGACGTCTCTTTCGGTATTATTATGTTATTACAATACCGTTTTGCTCTAATAAGATAAATCAATACAGGGCAATTGTAAAGCGATTTCTTTATTAAGCTGAAAATTGCCATCAGGAGAGGATGTTGTGTCTGTAAAAAAATATGATGTAATTGTTATAGGCGATGGGTCAGGCGGAAAAATCGCAAAATACGCCACCGATGAAGGCTATTCAGCCGCTATCGTCAATAAACAGCCGGTCGGGGGAACATGCTGGAATTTCGGATGTGTGCCATCGAAGATGTTAATCCGTCCAGCGGAGATGATTATGGAAATCGACCACGCCCGTCAGCTTGGGATTCGTGCGAATATCGAGGAAATTGACTCTGAACATTTATTGTCCCGGATGCGTGAAAATCGGGAAGAGGGGCGCAAGCGGAGCAAAAAGGAGATACAAAACAACAGTTCCCTCGATTATTATGTGGGAGAAGGACATTTTATCGACGAGCATACCATAGAAGTCGATGACGAGAGGATACGCGGCGAGAAGATCTTCATTGCCAACGGCGCTCGGCCTTTTATTCCGCCAATCGAGGGCTTAGAGGACATACAATTCCTGACCAACCAGTCCGTCCTGGAACTGGAAAAACCTCCTGAGAGCATCATAATTGTCGGCGGGGGATATATCGGTGTGGAATACGAACATTTCTTTTCCGCGATGGGCACGGAAGTTACAATTATCCAGCGCGGCGACAGACTTATGCCCCGCGAAGAGCCGGAAATCGCCGAACTCCTGCAGGAAAAAATATCCGAACGGGCGAAAGTTGTGTTGAACTTTTCTTCGTCTAAAATAACCGAGGACAACGGTAAAGTCCACGTTCGGGGGGAATATCGCGACAACGGCAAAGAGGATAAATTCGAGGCGGAGATGATAATGATAACTACCGGCAGGCAGTCTAATGCCGACACCCTCGATTTGGACAAAGCCGGAATCGAAACCACCGACAGGGGATATGTCGCCGTGGACGAAAACCTTCGCACCAATATTCCACATATCTGGGCTATAGGCGACGCCACCGGCAAGCAAATGTTCAAACACACTGCCAACCGCGAGGCGCGTTACGCCTGGTTCAACGCCAACCACGCCGAGCAGAAATCAGTCGATTATAATGCAAACCCCTACGCAGTTTTCTCATACCCGGAAATCGCCGGCGTAGGGATGTCCGAGGCGGATGCCCGCGAAGACCACGAAATCCTGGTCGGCCGCGGCAATTACAAGGACATCGCCATGGGGACGGCGATGGCTCAGAACTACGGGTTCACCAAAGCCATTGTGGATGCCGAAAGCATGAAAATACTCGGCTTTCGAATAATAGGGCCCTATGCGTCGATTATGATTCAGGAAATCACCAACGCCATCGCCCTGGGAAACACCGTGGACGATGTTCTCGAGGGAATGACCGTCCATCCCGCACTGAACGAAGTTGTGGTAAAAGCACTTATCGAAGCCCGCAAGCAAAAATGACCTAAAGCATTGCCTAAATCGTATCCGGTTTGTATATTAAAACAAAAACCGGAGCGAAAATGCGAAAATTATCCCTTATTTTGACCGTCCTGATTGCGGCAATAGCTGTAGCAAATCCAGTTGATATCCAAAGTGTAAAAACCATCGCGGAAACCCAGCTTGCAATTCACTCGCAAATTTACAAACTCGGCGCGCGCAATCGAATAATCGAACGAATTACGCCTGTCTATGATAATGACGAAGCGTTATGCTACATTGCAGAACTGCATCCCGGCGGCTATCTCGCTATATCGAGCGATACCGATATTCGGCCGGTAATCGCATTTTCATATTATCATGATTTTGATTTCTCCGATTCGAGGTTCAATATCGCCAAACGTATGCTCGTGCAGGATATGCGTTTGCGGAGAGAAGCGATTCCATTTACATCGCAGGAAGTTATCGAGGAAAATCGGCGTCTCTGGAGGGATTTATCCATACTCGATTCACGTTACGGCATTCACACTACTACTACGATTGTCGGCCCCTTACTCGATACGCGGTGGAGCCAGAGCGCGCCCTACAACAACCTCTGCCCCATCGACCCAGAAACGGGCGACCGATGTGTAGTCGGATGCACTGCGACATCGATGGCGCAGGTGGTTAATTACTGGGAGTTCCCGTCCAGCGTGAATTTCACGACGGAGGACAGCTACGAATCGGACTCGACGACCCCGCCTATCTGGATAGATGCCACTACCGCGACCATGGACACTATCGACTACAATTCAAGCGGCGATCATCCCGATGCCGCGAATAAAGCGGGTCTGAGCTGGGCCTGCGGAGTCTCGATTTACTCGATTTACGGCTCGGAGGGGACTATCGCCTGGTTCCACGATTCGTCGTTTACGGATAAATGGGGCTACATTCGCGCGGAAAAAGTCGATCCGCCGGAGATGCCGGAGTTTTACGACACGCTTCAGGCCAACATAATGACCGCACGCCCCGCCCAGTTAGGCATCTTCTATTACGACCCGCCCGACACCAGCGGCCACGCTATCGTATGCGACGGCTGGATGGAGACCGGGGAATATCATTTGAACTACGGCTGGGGAGGTGTTTCCGACGGATGGTATGCCCTGCCGGAGGGAATTCCCGCGCCTTTCGATATTGTGCGATGGGCGATTGTGAACATCGAGCCGCCTCACCGACCCGACGCCCCGGACGATTGCGCGGATGCAGTTGATATAACCGTCACGGAGACCTCGGGAATTCACAGCGACGAGCTGACAGCGGGCGACGAGGACTGGTTCCGATTCCATGCCACCAATGAATCGACTTATGTTTTCGCGACATCCGGTCTCACCGACAGCTACGGCGAGATTTTCGCCGACTGTTCGGGAGAGCCTTTAATAGCGGACGCTTCCAGCGGCGCCCTCGAGAATTTCAGCATCGTCTTCTTCCCCGAAACCACGGGGACATATTGTCTGCGCGTATCCCGCTTCGCCGAGACGGTGCCGTTTCTATACAACCTGCGTTATTACAGGACTTCCCCGCCTTCGATAAGTCTAACTGCTCCATCAGGAGGGGATGTCGTTGAGGACGAATCGAACCTCGTGCTGATGTGGACACGGGAGGGCACTCCGGACATTCCGGCGGTGGAAATCGAGTATTCCCTGACCGGCGCGGACGGCCCATGGATCTCGATAGAGGACTCGACCGGCAATTCCGGCCTCTATATCTGGACAATTCCGGATTTGGACGCTACCTCCCACGACTGTTATGTTCGCATCAGCGAGTTCGGATTAGGACGTGTTGTTGGAATGAACGATTCCCCCTTCACCATAATCGACGTCTCGAACATCGAGGAAACCGCCCTTCTGCCACAGGATTTCGCCATTTCCGCCTACCCCAACCCTTTCAATTCCGCGGTAACCATTTCGGTAGAACAGACATTCCTGTATGTTCAAAACGGCGGACAGACAGGAATGTCCAGCCTACCATGGGGAATCGAGATTTATGACGTGTCGGGGAGAAGAATCGAAGTCATTCGCAATTACGACCAACCTGTCATTGCGAGGAGGGTGCAACCCGACGAAGCAATCTCCTACGAATGCGAAAAAGATTGCTTCGGGCAAAGCCCTCGCAATGACAATGCAGGCGAATTCATCTGGCACCCCGATCCATCCCTCGGTTCCGGTGTTTATCTCGTTCGGGCGCGCTTCGCCATGCTCAGCGACCGCGACGATGGAAATATCGCGACGAAGCGGGTGGTGTATCTAAAATGACGATTTGGAGATGATTTGAAGGTATTGTTTCTCTATAAATTGAATTCGTGGGAGCTGGATTTTTTTCGCTCGACATCAAAAGCGGAGGCTGTAGAATTTGCGGAAAAAGCAGACTTCCCAAACTGGAATTTGAACCCCGAAGATTTCCAAATATTGGTGGGACACCGTGTTCCTCAGGACATCTTGAATGCCGCCAGCTCGGCGCGTTATCTAATTATTCCTTTTACCGGAGTTCCGAAAATCGATTTAAGTAATTCGATTAATTTCCCACATATCACCCTTCTCAACTGCCATTATAATGCGGTTTTGGCGGCAGAACACGCATGGGCAATGCTTATGGCCTCGGCAAAACGGCTGATACCCGCCCACGATAAATTTTCAAAGAGGGATTGGTCTGATCGGTATGAACGCCCGCAGTGGAGTGAATCTTTGGCCGGCAAAACCCTGCTCCTCATAGGCTACGGCGAAATCGGAAGGCGATTGGCTCGTTTCGGAAAGGCATTTGAAATGAACATTCTCGCAGTAAATCGAAGCGGAAAAGGCGACGATGTTGCCGGAACTTCGGACGATCTGCCCGCACTTCTCCCAGAAGCCGATTTTGTTATAGTTTCGTTGCCCGAAACACCGGATTCTCAATCTATACTTGGGCATAGAGAATTTGCTTTAATGAAGCGGGATGTCCATGTTGTTAACGTCGGGCGAGGTTCGAGCATCGATGAAGATGCCTTTTATGACGCCTTGAAATCAGGGCAAATCGGTGGCGCGGGAATAGATGTTTGGTGGAAATATCCCGCGTCCGAAGAGGATAGGAAGAGCACTTCTCCGTCGAAACATCCATTCGAAGATTTTGACAATGTTGTAATGAGTCCTCATCGCGCCAGCCATGTCCGCGGACGAGAAATGCTTCGAAACGAGCATCTTGTGGCTATTATCGATTCAGCAATCGAGGGTAATCCTATGAACATAATCGAGCCGCAGACCGGATATTGATTCTATCGAAACACGCTTGTAGAATCATGCATTTAACAGGGGATAGTATCTAATCCGCACCCTGTCCTGCCTGCTATAATCGAGCAGTTTTATTCTAAAAAAGCGAGGCTGTTTTGGAAAAGCCTCGCTTTGGAATAATGTTCTATGTCGAACGCTCTGCGTTGCTATGATTGAGCGTTTTTCCCCGCTACTTCACATAAACCAGACGCTTGGTCTCGCGAACACCGTCGGCCCAGAAGGCCAGAAGATACATTCCGGCGGGCATTTCCCTGCCGATTTCGTCTTTGCAGTCCCACTCGAGTCGATGTTCCCCCGGACGCAGAACCTCGGGATCGGAATGTTTGACTATTCTGCCGGTGAGGTCGTATATGTTCCAGCTTACATGCTGGGGCTTATCGGAGATTGTAACCGGCACGGAAACCCTCGAGTTAAATGGATTCGGGCGGGGATTTCCGAGCGCGAAGGTTTTCGGCATGCGTTCGTTTTCGCGAATTCCAAAACCGGGGTAGCCGACGCCGTAATACGTCTGAACGATAAACCAGCTGTATGGCGTGATAAGAATGGGTTCCCACATAATATAAACTGCCATATCCGTGAATTCCAGGCCGGCAAGGAAGGAGGGGAACCACTCGGAATCCTCGAAGTCTTCAGAGTTGCCGAAATAAACCTCGGTGGGATAAAGCATGGAACCGCCGAAGGGGACGCCCTGAGAGTGAGTATATGTCGTTTCCTGATGGACGGAGTTTTCGTAAAAAGTCCAGTATGCAGGAAGGTCGATATCGTAATGATCTGTTATAGAACGGACGCCAGTTGGAAGTTCGAGGATGGGGTTGTCATTGGCGCCGCAAGCGATGTCTAAATATAACGCGAAGCCTACAACGGCGGAATCCGGGGAGTCGTTGTAGGCAAGATATTCGATATCGACGAATTGGTCGAGGGAATCTTCGGGAAGGAAATAGAACTTCTGCCAGATTCGGACAGGATCGCGGAACCACTGGATGGACATAAAATGGTCTTCCGGGGATTGTCCGGGGTCCATCAGGGGCATGGTAAGTCCGAGGCCCGGGCGGTTCGAATAGCTGTTGTATCCGATGCGTGCGATGAAGTGAGATCCGCCGAGGGAGGGGAAGCCGTCCAGAAGGGGCGTTCCGTCGGTTTTTCCGATAGTGAACATTCCCGTAGTGTCGTCCATTATCACACGAAGCCAGTCATTGCTGATTTCGATGGGCACTGCCATAATGGCCGAGGCCAGAATGATAAGTAATACAGTTGCTTTTAATTTCATATTTTTTCCTAAGAGCCGGATTATAGTTAATCAATATAATTTCGATTAACTAAGTGTCAATTCGTTTTTCTTTTAATTTCCGATTGGCTTCCGCGATGATTATCCGTGCGACTTCCGTTTTGGACAGAATCGGTATCTCGCGGGTTTCCTTATTGGTGATAAGCAGGCCGCCGTTGGTGTCCGTTCCGAAAGCCGTGCCCTCGGTTTTCGGGTTGTTCGCGAAAATCATATCGATCTTTTTGCGGGACATTTTTTCGCGCGCGTTTTCGACGACGTTTTCGACCTCGACCGCGAACCCGACTTTTAATTTATTTGGGAATAGTTCCCCAAGTTTGGCGAGGATATCTGTGGTTGGTTTCATTTCCAGGGTCAGCTTGTCCCGTCCGGATTTTTTTATCTTGCCGGATTGTTTCTCGACAGTCCAGTCGGCCACTGCGGCGGACATTATGATTATATCGGCGTCGGAGGCATTGGCGATAACCTCGCGCTTCATATCCTCAGCGGAGACTACGGCAATTGCCTCGGCTTCTTTCGGCGGAGGTATCGAGACCGGGCCGTGAATCAGCAGAACTTCGGCGCCCATTTTGGAAGCCTCTTCGGCGATTGCGAAGCCCATTTTGCCGGTGGAGGGATTGGACAGGAAGCGGACATCGTCGATGTATTCCCTCGTGGGGCCTGCGGTTACGAGGATTTTGACTCCGGTCAGAACTCCGGGGGAAGTCAGAATCTCAACGGCCATATTGAAGATTGTTTCCAGCTCGATGAGTCGGCCTTCGCCGCTGGTTCCGCATGCGAGTTCGCCTCTACCGGGCCCGGCGAAAACAACCCCCTGCTTTTTGAGCAGGGCGACATTTCTTTGAACCGAGGGGTCGTCCCACATTCGGGTGTTCATCGCGGGGGCGATAACTTTTGGGGCGTTTATTGTGAGATATGTCGTCGATATAAGGTCGTCCGCGATTCCGCCAGCGGCTTTGCCTATGAAGTTTGCGGTTGCCGGGGCTATGACGAATATATCCGCCCAGTCGGCAAGGCCGATATGTTTCATCGGGTCGATTCGTTCTTCGGGGAAGGACTCGATATAGACAGGGTTTCCGGTCAGGGTCTCGAAAAGAAGGGGTCGAACGAGCTGAGTGGCGTTTTCGGACATGACCGTCCGCACTTTCGCGCCTGCTTTGATAAACATCCGCGCCAACTCGCAGGATTTGTATGCCGACACCGACGCAGTAACTCCAAGCACTATATGTTTGCCGTTGAGGATTCCCATCTCAGATTTCCTTTTTCCAATTCTCGTGAAACTTCTCCAGCCAATCGGGAGGATTGTTATCTCGGGAAATGAATTCCACGAAGGCGGCGAATCGTTCGGTTGTAAGGGTGCCTATAGCATGTTCGAGTTTGCAGGCTTCGGCTTCGGCGATTTCGTCCGGGACGCCGAGGATTTCTGTGAGAAATTCGCGAAACAGCTGGTGCTTGCGGGCTACGCATCTTGCAGTTCGAATGCCTTTGGGCGTTAGGGTAACATCGCGGTAAGGTTCATGTTCGACATATCCCATATCGGCCAGTTTCGAGATAATTTGGGTCACTGATGGCCGGGACACGCCCATAGTATCGGCGATTTCGCTCACCTGCGCTTGTTTGCCGCTTTCGATGAGGTTGAAAATCGTTTCGAGATAGTCTTCGAGATTTACCGAAAGTTCGTTCATAGGTAACATTTTACGGGAAAACCTCTGTTAAGTCAAGCTAACAATTCAGTCGGCGAGAAGTAGTGTCGCATACCAATTTGGATTTTTTGAAAAACGGGCTTTGCAAAAGGCGGTTTTTGGGTATTATTAGGGGCTTGGATAACTCATCGAGGAAGATGCGAGGATGAAAAGAATATCTCGGGCCGGCGCGGAATCTATGCTTGTCCTGACCACTGCGGTTTGGGGCTCGACCTTTTTGATTATCAAGATTCTCATCGCCGGTTCGGCGGCGAATTCGCCTTTCGCACTTATCACATCCAGGTTCATCCTCGCCACGGTTATAGCTCTGGTTGTGCTTTTTCCAAAGAGGCTTCCCACACGCCACGAATTAGAAGGCGGCTTAGTGATAGGCCTTGCGGCCTTCGCAGGATTCGCATTTCAAACCATCGGTCTGCTCTATACGACTCCTGCGAAAAGCGGGTTTATCACTTCTCTTTTTGTTTTGCTCGTGCCTTTTCTTTCACGTTTTTGGGAGAAGGCGAAGGTGCCTGTTCAGGTTTACATCGCGCTGATACCGGCTGGCATAGGCCTATGGTTCATTTCCGGCGCGGGGATGTCCATAGCGGATATCAATCCGGGGGACAAGATTACCTTCCTTTCGGCGTGCGCGTATGCTTTCCAAATCGTCGGCATTCAGATTTATACTCGACGGGGCGACTGGCGCTGGCTGTCGATTCTGCAGTTCGCGGTAATCGCCGTGGGCGGGTCGATAGGACTTCTTTTCGAGAGCAATTCGACTCTGCAGATGGACGCGGGCAGTTTCATCGGGATATTTTATCTCGCGGCAGTGGCAACGGTGGGAGCGCTTGGGGTTCAGCTCTACGCCCAAAAGCACACGACATCCTCCCGCGCCTCGCTGATTTACATTGCTGAGCCGATTTTCGCGGCGGTTATTGCCTGGGGCTTTGCTCGGCATTCGATGAATCTTCGGGAAATTGTCGGCGCGGGGTTCATCCTGCTGTCGATGCTCGTCGGCAGATTGCGCGTTGGGGGCGTCGCGCGCGGCGGCTCGAAGGATTCCACGCTATCCGAGAAACTATAGCCCACTCTTCCTTTCAAAATTCTTTGCAATCGACAACAGCCGCCGCGCTGAAGGCCGGTCGGTTATAAGTCTCCCCCGATAAATGAAAAATCTCCGCCCGACCGTCCTTTGCCAAATCGCGCGGCGAAAATTTTTCCGAATCATCGACGCACGTTATCGCGCGATTCGGCACGACGCCCCCATTTTCACTGCTTGGGAACGATTCCGGTCATCTCTTCTATTTTTTCGAGGATTTCTTCGGGGCGGTTGGACTTCAGAGGCATACGGTTGCCCATCGAGGGTTTGTAAAGTTCGATGTAGAACCCGGAGTTTGTGGAGACTATGCTTTTGATGTCCTCTTTTTTTAGGAAAAAAAATGATACCGAGCCTTTAACATTTTCGAGAAGAATGCCGTTGGGGAGGACTGTTAACTTGGCCATTACAGAGGCTCCGGGGAGGTCATAGGCGAAAAAGGCGGCGATGGCGAAAATTAGCGCTACTGATGCCGGGATTTCTAATTTTATGATAGCAAGAATCGCGGCGGTTGCCGAGAATACGAAGGCCAGCCCGAGAAGCCAAAGCCTCGGATAAATCGGATGGGGTTTGATGGGGAAATCCGCGAACTCCATAGCTTCGGGGGGTGGGGTTTCGATTTGGTATCGGGTAAGTCCTTTGGCGCGAAGAAGATATAGCCCCGAAGAGACTACCGAGGCCAAAATCCCCAGCCATAATAGATTCATTTTTTACTCCTCGAAAAGACCCTCGGCATAGCTTGCGCCGTCGAAATCGATGAGGTCGTCGATTCCCTCGCCGACTCCTACCATGCGCACAGGGACATCGAACTCGCGCATTATAGCCAGGGCTATGCCGCCTTTGGCAGTGCTGTCGAGCTTGGTTAAAATAATTCCGGTGAGACCGATAGCTTCGCCGAAAAGCCGCGCCTGATTTAGGCCGTTGTTGCCGGTGGTTGCATCGAGGACGAGGAAAACATCGTGGGGCGCCGAGGGAAGACGTTTGCTACATACGCGGGAAATTTTTTTCAGCTCCTCCATAAGGTTTATTTTGGTGTGAAGCCTTCCCGCGGTGTCGATTATGACCGCGTCGTAATTGCCTGCAACAGCCTTATCTACAGCGTCGAAAGCCACCGATGCCGGGTCCGCACCGCTCGCCGAGCGCACGATATCAGTTCCCGAACGATTAGCCCATATATCCAACTGCTCGCTTGCCGCCGCCCTGAAAGTATCTGCCGCAGTTAAAAGGGGTTTCCCGCCGGATTTGGAAATCCTGTTGGCCAGTTTGCCGGCCACGGTGGTCTTGCCCGTGCCGTTGACACCGACCAGCATCACCACATGGGGGTTTTCCGTAGGCCGCCATGGCGACGCGTCCTGATAATTCTCGACCATGCTTTTCAATTCGGCTTCGAGGAGCTTTACCACTCCCCCAGCCGGAATTTTGTTTTTTCGCGATGCCGACATCATGTGTTCGATGATGCTCTCGGTGGCCTCCACGCCAATGTCGGCGGCTATCAGGGCCTCTTCGAGCTCTTCGAGATCTCCTGTTTCAAGGGTTCGCCCGGGGACGAAAAGATCCTCGACTCGTGTGTTCAAAACCTCGCGGGTTTTCGTAAGCGCTTTTTTCAGTTTGTCGAATGCCATATGTCCTCCAATTATTCGATTAAGATATTCTTTTGTGAGAATTTCTCAAGGAAAATCGGTTCGATTGGCTATAATCGGACGATAACCTCGCAACTCACCGGACAATGGTGATAATTTTTACATTTGCATATTTTTTCCAACTAACTATATTGATTCACTATGAAGGAAACATTCAGCGCAAAAGAAGCTATCGTTTCGGCGTCCAAAGAACTCTACGCCCGGGGTTTAATGCCCGGTGGCGCCGGCAATATTTCCCTGCGGATCGGCAACGAAATCCTGATTACACCCTCTGGCGTCTGCAAAGGCCGACTGAGCGCGGATTGCATAGTCCGAATAGATATGGCCGGAGGAGTAATCGAGGGCGGAAATCCTACAACCGAATTGCCCATGCATATGCGGATTTACGAGCTTCGGGAGGATGTGGGCGCGATAGTCCATATTCACGGAGCGAATACTGTCGCTATGACCGTTGCAGGAATACGATTTCAGGACGACGTTCTGCCGGAAATACCCCTGAAAATAGGCAAAGTGGCGACCTCAAAGTTCGCGATGCCCTCTACGCCGGAATCTGCGGACGTCATCGAACCTTTTATAAAAAAGGGCATCAATGCAGTAATAATCCCATATCACGGAATCGTAGCCCTCGGCAAAACCATACGCCATGCAGTCATGACCGCCGAGGCTGTCGAATATTCGGCGGAAGTCCAGCTAAAAGCCACCTCTGCCGGCGGAATCAGAAAACTTCGGAGATGAAATGAAAGTAGCTATCCTACAGTATTACCCAGAATTTGGTGAGGTTGAAAAAAACCTCGCGCGTGTCGCAAATATGGTATCGGATGTCGAGGCCGACCTTTTCCTTCTGCCGGAACTTTTCGCTACAGGCTATCTGTTCGAGGATAAAAATGAACTCGCAAAATACTCTGAAAAGGCTGTAGAGGGTATCACCTCATCTTTTCTCCGCAAACTCGCCAGGGACAAAAACGCCGCCTTCATCGGGGGCTACCCGGAGCTGGACAGAGGTAAATTTTACAATTCCGCCATGTTCGTCCCGCCGAAGGGAGAAATTCGCAACTACCGGAAAATTCATCTCTTCGATCGCGAGAAGACAATGTTCGAGCCGGGAAACAGAGCTTTCGAAGTAATCGAATACCGGAATGTCAAACTCGGGATTATGATTTGCTTCGACTGGATTTTCCCGGAAAGCTACCGGACACTGACCCTCAAAGGAGCGGAGTTAATCTGCCACTGCACTAATCTTGTCCTTCCCTATTGCCAGAAGGCGTCTTACGCTCACGCCGTTTCAAACCGGGTTTTCATCGCCCTCTCCAATCGAATCGGTGAGGAAAAACGTGCAGGAACCGAACTCAATTTCACCGGCCAGAGCATTGTCTATTCTCCAAAAGGACAGATTCTCGCGGAATTCGATTCCGAAGAGGAATCTGTCAAGACGGTCGATATAGCCCCCGAAGACGCCCGGGCAAAATTCGTGACGGAAAGAAATCATGTTCTTGAAGATAGGAGACCTGAGTTTTATGAAATCTAAGGCCTGTCTTATCTTTTTTTGCTTCCTGCTCATAGCTGGCGGCTTGGCCTCACAGGACAGTCTCGGAGTCGAGGATACCTTGCCCAAGCCCCCTTTAAACCCTACTCTGGAGCTAAAGACGGAATCCGTAGAGTATTCTGGATTGAGTTTAAGCTGGGCTGGAGCTTTTTATCCTAATATAGTCTTTTTCTCCCCGGGAAGCGACGCGGTCGAAACAGCATATAAGCCGATTCTACGACACTTCGCGGATTTTCTTGTGCAGAATCCCGATGTCATCTGCGACATACGCGGGTATTATTCACCCTTTACGGACGACATCGATTCTCCCACCGTAGGCCGCGAATTGGCTACCAAACGCGCAATGGCAGTCCGTGAAGTTTTGCTGTTGAGACAACCCCAGCTTGGAGTAAAAGTCTCGGCAATTCCTCAGGGCTATGACTTTGCGTCCCCCTTTCTCGATTCTGCGGGTCAGTTCGACCCAAGAGTGGAGCTGGTTTCTTCGGTCAACGGCTGGTCGCCTCGGGTAGTCGTTTCCAGCCCGAATCTGCCCTATTGGCGCAGAGGTTTCAGAAACATTGCGGAAAATGAAGGCACGAAAATCGCCGAGATTTTGGTGCGCAACCCGGATTTGAACCTGGTTTTCGCCTCGGGTTTACTTAACATTCCCGCAGTCGAAGCTTATAATAGAATAGAAACTGTAGTTTCAAAATTCCGCAAAGAGATGGATTGGAAGGACGATTCGAGGCTGGTGGCCATTCACGGCGGAAACGCAAAAGACGGCGAGATGATTATCGACCTTGCTCTATCCATCTGTGGCCCTCAGCCTATGGATAGAAGCCTTCTGTGGGTTCAACCGGAGAATTATAAAGCCCCGAAAATCAACATGAACCTCGGTTCAGACACACTCGACGACATCTCAGCTTACCGCGTTATGTCAAGGTCGCAAGGCGGGCAGACGGCTATTATTAAGGGGTTTGGCGAATATCCGGGGCGTGCGGAAATCTTTCCCATCGATTCCTCTAACATTCTTCTGCCGGGAATAATCGATTTTTCCATGCTCCTCTGGAGACCGACCTACGAGGCCGAACAATCGGACTGGAAGCCCCTTGAAATAAAGAAAACATCGGACTATTACGAGATGGCTACTGTGCCGATGATAAATTTTGTCATCGACAAAGTCGAGCCGGCAGGACACTGGGAATCTTCATTGGAAGAGGTTGCACGCCGCATAGACTATCTTGCCAAGTCCAACGGGGAGCTACGGCTTTCGGTTATCGGCCACGCGGGGGATTTCGAGTCCGGCCTCGACACTCTTGGAATTCTCCGCGCCCAATATCTCTGGAAAAGGCTTGCTGACCGCCTAATCGTAATATTGGGTGCCAAAGACATGGACGACCTTGGCAAAAGGTTGACAAAAGCCAATGTCCTCGTGGAGCTCAGCCAGGAAATCCACACCCTGAAAACAGGACACATAAGCACACTGCCATTCAGTGCAGGCCTAATAACAGAATTGCCCCCGGAGCATCTAACGCCATGGGTGCCCTTCGCAACAGTCAAATGGGAATTTCAAGGTCATGAATAAAATAGCCCTCGGAGTCGATATCGGCGGGACGAACGTCAAATTCGCCCTCGTGAATACGGACGGCGAAATCATCGCCGACCACATGGAACTGACCCCTTCCAGCAACCCCCTGCCTTCTATCGGGATAATTTCCGATTACATTAGAGAGTTTCTCGACGAAAATAACCTCTCGCTCGGCAGTATCACCGGCGTTGGCGTCGGCTTTCCCGGCGCGATAGAGCTTCCGGAGGGCATCGTCCGTTCAGCGCCTAATTTACGCGGCTGGGGCGGAGTCAATCTCGGAAGGCTGTTTTTCGAAGATCTGGGAATTGAAGTCGCCATCGACAACGACGCCAACCTGGCGGCTCTGGCCGAATATCGATGGGGAAAATTTCGCGGCAGTGATCCTCTGGTGCTTATGACCCTCGGCACTGGTGTCGGCGGCGGCATTATCATCGACGGGAAAATCCTCCACGGCGCGTGGGGTGGCGCTTCTGAAATCGGCCATATGTCTGTCGATCTGAACGGCAAGCTCTGCAAATGCGGCAATAGAGGGTGCTTGGAGGCCTACGCCGGATCCAGCGGAATTTCCGCCCGGGCCTGGGAACTTCTCAAAGAGGACAAAGGCTCTCTGCTTTGGGAAGAAATGGACGGCAGTTTCGATTCCCTCGATGCCGAACTGGTGGGCATCGCCGCGAAAAGCGCGGACAAAACGGCGCTCACCATTGCCCGCGAGGTTACAGTTATTCTCGGCGCAGGAATCGCGAACCTGATAAACATCTTCAACCCCGCATGTCTGCTAATCGCAGGCGGTATGACCGAATGGGGCGAGGAGATTTTGCTCGATCCGATAAAAAGGGAAGCCTCAAAACGGGCGTTCAAGGCCCATTTCAAAAGCTGTAAAATAGACTTTGCGGAAAGCGGCCAGTGGACAGGTGTCATTGGCGCGGCGGCAATGGTGTTATAGCTGTCTTAAAACTCTTCCCGTAATCATAACATCCCCGCCGAATTTAGCATAGCGGATACTTTCGAGGCTGACGGCGTCGCTTACCCTTTTTATTTCCAAATCATTCACCGCGGAAATCCCTTTTCCTATTATAATAGGCGCAATTACGCAATAAATCCTGTCCGCCGCGCCCTCAACAAGTGCAGATGTTATAATCTCACCGCCTCCTTCCACCATAAGCGACCCAATTCCATGTTTCGGAAGCTCGGTCAAAAGAGTTTTCCAGAAAGGCGCATCTTTGGGAATAACGATACTCGTAAAATCCGGCAGAGCTTGTATTTTCGGCTGTTTTTTGGAAGGATTTACGAGGATTACTCTGCCGCTGTTATCGAATACTTTCATGCCCTCAGGGATAACATTTCCCCCAGCCAAAACAACTCTGACCGGCTGGTGATGGGTTTTCGCCGCGCGGACATTGAGCTGAGGATCATCATTCATCAGGGTGTTGAACCCCACCGCGACCGCGGAATGACGGGACCGAAGCTCGTGGGCGAATTTGCGCGCCTTCTCGCCGGAAATCCACTGGGAATCGCCGGTAGCCGAGGCTATTCGACCGTCGAGACTGGATGCCCACTTGAGGGTCAAAAACGCTCTGTTTTCGCGCCTTTGGATGGTATAATGCTCGATCAGCTCGCGTCCCTCTTCCTCCAGAAGGCCAGTTCTGACGGCGATTCCGGCGTCCCGAAGAGTCCTGATTCCGCCGCCGCAGACTCGCGAATCGCAATCGTCGGCGCAGGAGATGTTAACTTCGGAAAAGCCGTGTTCGATTATCGCAGTGGTGCAGGGCGGGGTTTTGCCTTGATGACAGCATGGTTCCAGGCTCACGAACATCTTCGCCCCGCGGATATCGTGCCCTTTGGACAGAGCGGATTCTATGGCGAGAATTTCGGCATGCTTTTCGCCCCATGCCCTATGCCAGCCGGAGCCGATAACAGCGTGATCTTTGACGATAATAGCCCCAACAGGCGGATTCGGAAAGACGGAGCCCTGCCCTTTTGCGCCAAGGCGTATCGCTTTGCGCATGAATGCCTTATCCGATTTCGAGAAATCCATCAGCTTTTGGAGTCTTCCGACGGAATATCGTAAGCGGCATCGTAAACACTTTTTAGGGCGTCGAGGGTCTCTATGGCGTCATCCTCGGTGGTTTTCGATATAGCAAAACCAGCATGAACAAGGACATATTCGCCGACTTTAGCATCCGGTAAAAGCATCATATTCACCGATTTCATGAAACCGCCAAAATCAACCTCCGCCCTTGTTTCTTCGATAGATACGATTTTTCCGGGGTATGCAAGGCACATGATTTATTCACCTATGATATGAAATTCAGTCCTGCGGTTGAGCTGTCTGCCCTCTTCGGAGACGTTGTCCGCGACTGGCACTGCGTCTCCCATCCCCTCTGCCTTAAGCCTTCTGGCGGCGACACCGTTATCGACCAGCCACCGAAGAACCGCCATAGCCCGACGTTTGGAAAGATCGAGGTTGTATTCCGAGGTTCCGATGGAATCGGCATGCCCCTGAATCTCGATTCGAAGATCGGGATATTCGGTTAGAAGTTTCAAAACGCGCTGAAGCTCAGATTCTGACTCCGATTTTAGCTCGTCCGAATTGAAATCGAAGAAGATATTGCGCATCTCCACAATCTCGCCGACCTTTATCCGCGAAAGTTTGAAGTCCATTCGCAATTCTTGATAGCCCTCATCGACCGGAACATCGTAGCGTTCGCTCGAAAAGGCATAACCCTCTGCGGAAACGCTTATCCCATATGTCTCTCCGGCGGGCAGGACGATGAAGAATTCACCAGTCTCCGGGTTCGTCCGCGGCTCGGCAAGAACCTCGCCGGTGGAGATACGTTCAACTGTAATCATAGCGTCGAGGGGTTCTCCGGTCTCCTTGTCGGTAACTTTGCCGGCGAGAGTGGCTACTACTTTGGGACGCAACGCCTCCGACAAAGGAAGCCAGTAGATGTCGAATCCGCCGTAACCGCCTTGCCTGTCGCTCGCGAAGTATATAACATCGCCTTTCGCGGGGATACTGAAAAAATAATCCGAGCCCGGCGTATTCACCGGAGGGCCTAAGTTCAAAGGTTCCGACCATTTTCCGGTGGAGTCGAGTTCGGATTTGAAAACATCGAGCATCCCAAGCCCGCCGTGGCCTGCAGATGCATAATATAAAGTAGTCCCATCGGGATGAATGAAAGGACTGGCCTGATCCCGTG
>NPID01000733.1_pt2 | contig 53427 bp, 40 predicted proteins | sample 8637491 | NCBI WGS metagenome assembly NPID01 (sample SAMN07420843, study PRJNA396082) | bioreactor metagenome | isolation source: sample BA6 brine-fed electro-methanogenic bioreactor BA | place: Japan: Kochi | collected 2016-06-14 | reverse complement strand
TCATGTCCTGAATAATCAGTCGGGCTTTGTCATAGCCCTTCATCTCTCCGAAGTCCCATGATATTTCACAGGAGGAGTTGAATGGATTCGGTGCTGTTGAGAGATGCATTGCATCGGGTCTTCTATCGCCCTCTTCCACATCGGCGTGTTCAAAGGGGCTGCCCTCTATCATTGCAACGCCTGTCCTGAAACCACTTGCCCATTTTCTGTCATACCTGTCCACTTTGAAGAATGAGAACTGGTTAATATCGGGAAGTCCCCATGTCGAGTCTATTATGACAATAGAATCGGTCTCCATATTATAGACTGATATGAAGTCAACACATGCTGTCCATACATCCCCGGCAGCGTCCATATCAGACCCCCCACAGTGAATCAAACCTTCGGGAAAGCCATCCTCAGCCCCCAGCCTTCTGTCAACTCCGTGTTCGAAGTGGTGAAGGCCAAGATACGTAAAGCCGATAAAGAACTCTCCACCCCCATAATTATATATGTACTCAATCTGCGTTCCCGATGGGGGGGGGGGGGGGGGGGGTATAAGCCCTACACCGGATGTATCAATGGGATATTTATTATAGATTATCTCCCGAAATTCGTATAGAGTATCAAGTGCCGAGAATGAACCCCAAAGGTGATCGTATTCATCTATCGCAAAGTTCATCATCGCCCTTGCTCCAATGAAACCCATCATATCGACTAAATGGTAGCATGCCCAGGTAGTGCCGTCATATTTGACCATATAGCCCATATTATCACTTGCCCACAGATTACCCTCTGAGTCGAACTCGATATCCCGATACCACCATCTTGGATTTCCGAGTTCAGGCCCTACCCTGTGCCATCTTTCGTCATCATGGTCGAAATAGTAGAGGGTTGCCCTCATCGAATCGTATGTTGCACCGAATCCGGTAGCAATCCAGACCTTGCCGTCGGGGGCTACTTCAACATCGCGGATGTTATTACACAGAAGGTCACCACCTGTATTCGCAATGGTATAATGATCCCAATCGCTGCCATCGAATCTGTAAACACCGCCTAAACTATCGGGCGGATAGGCACTTAACCATTGACCACACCAGATATTGTCGAGGGAATCGATGGCCATTGCAGTGGTTCTTCGCCCCCCCGGCTCATTGCCATAGTAGAACATGGTGACTTCTATGTCGGCAAGGGCGAGGGTGGCGAATACCAGCATCAAAACATATACAATTTTTCTCATATAGTTCCTCTGATTCAGTGTTGATTTATTTCATGATATAATATAGCGTTTTTCGGTGGGAAGGGGCAAGGGGAAAATTGAACTCTCGCCTTTGTCTCTTTCGACCTTCCCATACCCGGGTTAAAACCCCGCAGTTTTCGACGCATGGAGAAAACCTGCGTGGCTTGAAATTCTTTGAATTTCATGCCCGGGGCTAATGAATCGCACCCCTTCAGGGTGCTAAGAGTAGAGAATCAGGATTCACAGGATTCGAGGATTCACAGGATGAAGAGGAAAGATTGGGAAACTATCTCTTGATTTTCCTAATCTGTCTTTAATCCTTTAATCTTGAAAATCCTGATTCTGACTTTCTTCATTTGCATACTTGTCCAGCAAAAGGTCTAAAAAAAGATTACCGAATGCAGGGAACGGACAAGTCGATGGTATGAAAATTATATGTCCCCGTCTGCTACATGTGGTGAATCAGAAATCATCCTCCACATCTTCGCAATCGAAGAAGGTCTTTATCGCATCTTCAGGGAATTTGCCCTCAAGTTCTTCCCTTGGTACAAGTTTCCAGTCGGCGAAGTCGAAGCCGGGGATAACATAGCAGCCTGCAAGACCCCATGCCCCCTCTGCCTGTGTCTCTCTGCCAACCAGCCGCACGGCCTGCACCCAGCCACGGGGGATGAGTATGCGGCCGGTCATCCCCTCCCAGGGGTTGCCGAGTATATGCCGCTGATACTCGCCCTCAGGGGAGAGAAGATGCATCTCCATGGGCTGACCGCCGGAAAACTGCCAGATCTCATCGGAGAGTATGCTGTGGGGCATGGAAAGATCAAGTCGGGTCAAAAGATAGTCTATGGCAGTGTATAAAAAGCGGATGCCATTGTGCTCGCCCTCTTTTTCGCTCCAGAGAATTGCTCCGGGGTCGATGCGGTCGGGGCAGCGATGGGTCTCGCGATACCAGCCGCCCTCATCGGAGAGCTTTCTTAGCCTGAGCTTCTCTATCATCTCTTTTGCGTTTATTCTGTGCATTGCTCTTCCTCCGCTATGTCGATTCTCTCGATGGAAAGGGCCTTTCCCGTATCATCGTCTGTCACGACAAAAACCCCCTGAAAGCGTCCGCCCTCCTTGGAGGGTGCGAACTTGAACTTGCGAGCAAGGAGCATATGCCTGATCACTATGCCGGTCTTTACACCTATCACAGAGTCATGGGGACCTGTCATCCCTGCATCTGTGATGAAGGCTGTGCCGCCCTTGAGAATCTGCTCGTCTGCCGTCTGGACATGGGTATGCGTGCCTATGACTGCGGAGACGCTGCCGTCTACATAGTTGGCAAAGGCGCGCTTCTCCGATGTTGTCTCTGCGTGGAAGTCAACAAAAATTGTCTTTGTCTTGTCGGCAAGCTCGTCTATCACCCTGTCGGCTGAGCGGAAGGGGCAGTCGACCTGGGGCATGAAGACGCGACCTATAAAATTGGCTATGCCGATCTTTCTGCCGTCCTCAAGCTCGTGAACCATATAACCTCTGCCCCTGTTTCCGGGGGGATAGTTCTCCGGCCTGAGTATGCGCTGGTTTTCGTCGAGATAGTCGTCTATGTCGTCCCTGTCGTAGGTGTGATTGCCGCCTGTTATGATGTCCACGCCGTAGTGATGGAGCTTTGCTGCAAGATTGGGCGTAATGCCGAAACCGCCGGCAATGTTCTCGCCATTGGCTATGACAATGTCCGGTTTGTATCCTTCCCTTAGTCCGTCAAGCTGTCCGTGAACCGCCCTCTTGCCCACCTTGCCGAAAATATCGCTGATAAAAAGAATGCGCAAAATGTTACCTTTCTAAATCCCACTGGGATGACTATATGATGTGTTCCTCTATCTGGTAGTTGATACCTCTTGCAGACTGAAGGGCGAGCATTCTCTCGTATACCCCGTCCCCCTGTCCGAAGACCTCGGGCGGAAAAAGCCCCTTTTGGGAGAATCCGCCGTCTGCTATGATTCTGGCAGCAGCTGTTGCAGCATAGCCTGTTGTGCGCGCCATTGATGATATCTTGGTCTCTGTGCTGTATCTGTCGAAGAGATTGACTGTCACTCGCTTTGCCCGGTCGCCATCCTTGCCGTCGATGGTGATCTGCATTACTGTGAACTCCTGCTCGTCCCGATCCAATCGCCAGCTGTCGAAGAGCAGTCTTGTTGTCAGGTCAATCGGTCTAATCTCACAGCCTGAAACCTCGACCGTTTCCCTGGAGAAAAAGCCCGACTCCTTGAGAACGCGGATATATTCGATGTGACCGGGATATCGGAGTGTCTTCTCCTTCATATTCGGTATGTCCATTGTCTTGAGCAGGGTACGCAGCCCGTCTGTATAGAAGGCCTCCAGAGTGCCGACAGGCCTGAGATTGATGTATTCCGATTCCGAGAGTGCCGGCTTGATCTCTATTCTGCCGTTCTCCATTATCCGTGCAGGTCTTGTGTATTCCTCGATCACATCTATGGGTGAGAACGGGGCTTTGTACTGATAGGGCCAGCTTCTCTTGACGGGAAGACCGCCTACAAAACACTTGTAGGACTGAACATGCATGTCCTTTGCGTGGTGTCCGAGTATGAGATTGGACATACCCGGTGCAACGCCCATGTCGATAATGGCCGTTACTCCGTGCTCCTCCGCCATATCGGAAAGGATGAAGGGATCTTCGTCGAAAAAGGAGATGTCTACGATGTCCTTGCCGGCCTTTATTGCGGTCTCAAGTATGGAAAAGCCCATGAAGCCGGGGACTGCATCGATTACCATGTCTGAATCGGCAATTACCTCCCTGACATTGGCAGGGATGGAGAGATCCTTTTTTATCGTTACAATGCCGCCGAATTCGCTGAGCCTCTTCTCGTCTCTGTCGACAATCACGACGTCAAAATCCTGCTGAAGGTCCCTGGCTATGGCACTTCCAACCATGCCTGCTCCGAGAATGGTAATCTTTTTCATCCTTCCCCCTTTGATTTTCAGCTCATATTCTGATATAATAAAGACAAACCTCAACAAGGTAAAGCAAATATTAGCTCAAAGGAGGGGCAGGATCGAAATCGAGATCAGGGTTAACGAGCTCTGCTATGTAGTTGGCAAATGTTATCTGGACAATGACGCCAACCATTTCTACAATCTCCGCCTCGCTGAAGCCGCTGGCTGCAAGAACCTCAATATCGCTGTCCTGGAGATGCCCATGCCCTTTCAGCATTTTCCCTGTCAGATTTAGTATTGCAGTTGATCTGTCATTCCAGCCCTCCAGCTTTCTGGATTTTATGCACTGCTCCTCTGAGAGAAGTCCCTGTTTCAGAGCTATTGATGTGTGCATGGAAAGACAATATTCACAGCCATTTTTCTCGCTGACCGCCAGAATGATGGCCTTGCGCATCCATCCCTCGAGAACTCCGGCATTGATGTTCTTGGAAAGCTCCAGAAAACCGTTGAGAGTCTCCGGAGAATTGGCCATGCCCTTATACAGATTGGGCAGATAGCCAAGACTGTCCTCAATCCTGCGATATACCCTTTTGACGAAGGAAGGAACCTGATCCTGTTCCAGTTGTTGTATTCGTGCCATTTTGCCCCTTTCTTTTTGACTCTAATCTAATCAAAAGCCGGAATAAGGCAAGTTTACTGTAGACAATAAGCCGCAATATTGAGATATCAGGTTTCTCTCTCTGTAATGGATCGTTATCTCTGTTTTCATGGGAGCGGCGCATTTTTCAAGTATATGAGAACCCGACAAACAGTAGTATTCGGGTTTTCGCCTTGCAATAAATTGGACTTTCCGCTTTTTTGGTGGTAGAGAACAAACATGGAGGACAATGAAAAGATTTTCGATATTCATACTGACAGCAATCACGATAATATATGCAGACCTTCCCGAATTTGCACCCGGGCAGCTAATTCTTGCCCTTGCCCCTGAGGCAGAGACAATATGTTACACTTCGCAGGATGGTTTCATGACAGGCATATCCGAGGTTGACGCAATGCTCTCCGATGCTCTGTCAGGTGAATATATTGTTCCATGGCGGAAAATGACCATCGACACAAGGGACAGAGTCTATTTCATGCGCAATTTTTATCTCGTCTATCTGCCTTTGGATGCAGACATCAAGGGGCTTTGTCGTCAGTTAAAGCAGCTGGATATTGTAGAGCATGCAGAGCCAAACTATATAATGAAAAACACATCCACGTCAACAGATGACCCACTGGCATGGCAGCAGTGGTATGTTCGCAGGATTCAGGCGCACTGGGTATGGGATTTCCAGAGGGGTAGCGCAGATGTTGTCGCCTCTGTTTTCGAGGGGCTGGACTGGGCCCATCCTGACCTTGCTGAGCTTATCTGGCAGAATCTCGGGGAGGATGCAGACGGCGACGGCCGCACAATGGAGATGACTGGCGGCGAATGGTTTTTCGACCCCGACGATCTCAACTGCGTTGACGACGATGGAGATGGCTATATCGACGACCTCATCGGCTGGGACTTCATGGACGGTCTTTCAGGCACAGCCTCCATACCCGAGGATGAGGATGTGGACACCCCCGACCTCGACCCCTGGGACGAGATAGGCCTCGGTCACGGCACCCACTGCACCGGTACAATCGGCGCGATGACCGACAATGGAATAGGCATAGCAGGAATCAACTGGCATACAAAGCTGGCAGCACTGCGTACCGACTTCACATATAACACCGGCGGCGGAGGCATACACGGCGCACATATGACAGACGCTGTAATGGAGGCAATGGCATACTGCCTGATCCACGACATATCGGTCTGGTCTCTCTCCTATGGAAGCAATTCATACAGCGGACTGATGCAGTCTGTCCTTGAGAATGCATATGACAGCTCCAATGTGGTAATTGCAGCAGGAGCAGGCAACGATAACTCGGCAGAGAGATTCTATCCGGCGGCATATGATAAGGTCATATCAGTTGCAGCAACAACAGACTCGGACACTCGGTCGGGCTTCTCCAATTTCGGGACATGGGTGGATATATGCGCGCCGGGAAGTGTGATCTTCTCGACATTCCCACGGCATTCATCCGATGGCTTCGGCTACAGGAACAACTCGGGCACATCCATGGCAACCCCTGTTGTGGCAGGTGTGCTTGCCCTTCTTCGAAGCGAGTATCCCGACTCGACCAATGACTTCTACTATGACCGGGTGCTCTCCTATACAGACAGCATCCCCGATGAATGGTATCGCGACGGCGCACTCGGCTCAGGAAGGGTCAACGCATATAAGGCCCTCTATGGCGACATCTATCCCCTTCTAAGCATAACCGAACTCTCCATTTCCGGCGAAGATGACGGCGACACGCTCTTTTCCATCGGCGAGAATGTCGATGTTCATATCGAGCTTTACAATTCCATAGACTGGGCTGAGGCAAGGGATGTCAGAATGTATGTATCGGTATCCGACCCGGACATCGCATTATCTGAAACATTGCACACAGCAATGTCAATTGCCCCCGGTGGCAGTATCGATTGGGAACTGTCATTCGTTGCCGGAGAAGGGTTTGCAGCAGGCAGAAATGTCGATTTCGCGCTGAGGGTGGAGACAGCATCGGGCTATTTCCTTGAAGAGCAGATGGAAATTTATATCGGCACTCCGCTGGTGCTCATATACGACAGGGACGGCGGCGAAGGTGCACAGAGCTACATTGAGTCCGACCTTCAGATGGGCAATGTACCTTTCTACACATGGGATTACAGCGCAAGGGGTGCTATTGATCCCGACTTTTTGAACCAGAATTTCAGGTACATCATCTTCGAGGGTGGTGCCAATTCCGAAGAGCCGATAACTGAGCCGGAGATCGCAATATTCGAGGGCTTTCTTGATTCAGGTACAGAGGCAGAGCCAAAGGGGCTTTTCCTGTCCGGGCAATATCTCGCAGATTCGCCACTGATCACAGATTTCCTCGCTGAATATATGGCAACACAGCACATATCCGACAATGTCTCAGCACTACTGGGCCTGACAGTGCAGGGCTTCGCAGAAGATCCGATTACAGGTGGTCTTGAGCTGAATGTAGCCTATGGCTCAGCATGTTCAGGTCCACAGACATCCATCGGCTCCTGTATCCCAATCGCTGACGGCATACCTGCGCTTTTCTATTTTGGCACAGATGATCTTTCATGTGCCACGCGCAGGGACGCAGGGCATTATCGCACATTCTTCGCCGAGTGGTCGCTTTCCGGCGTTTCCGGCGATCATCCCGGTCGCTCAGATCGCTTCCAGCTTGTTTATCGTGTTCTGAGCTGGTTCGGCGAGGAATTCACCGAGATATCCGAGTCTCCTGCAACACCAGAAGCCCTTACCCTCTGCACATACCCAAACCCCTTCAACTCCACCCTCCAAATCACAGCACCCGATGGAGCCCGTGTCACCATTCACGACACACAGGGGCGAACAGTCGCAGACATCGGCATGAAACGCCTTTGGAATGCAGGGGATGATGTGACGAGTGGGGTCTATGTTGTCAGAGCAAAGGTTGGGGATATTGTGCTCCATGGGAAAACGGTTTTGATCAGATAATATCTTTCTTGATGGAACCTTAGGGGTGATTCACGACTTGCCTTCATTGGTACACCATAGATTTCATCAACCCAGCAGTTTATATCACCGAAGGCTGACGCTCCCCTTCGACTCCGCTCAGGGGGCGGGTTTTCCCTGGGATATTTGATTGGGAACTTCACGAACATCATGACATTCGAGCTCCTTAACCGGATTAGACTATGATGGGGTTACTATTGATGAATAGTGCTCGACCAAGTCCATTAACTGCATAGCATTCCATCTGCAAGTTAATTTTGTTCTCTATAACAAAAGGCGGGTCTATCCCCGCCTTTTATTAAGTGCAAAGCATTTGAAATAAGGATCAGAAATTATATCCCACTGATATCTTTGAGCTGAGATTCTGATTATTTCCGCTTATGATATATGTTCCTGTGTAGAGCAGATTCTCGCTTATTGTCATGTCAACTGTAAAACCTGCGATCTCAACACCCATGCCAAGGGCTATGAAGTCTGCATTGGACTCCGAGAAGTTCTCGGTGTCTGTTGTTGTAGCAGAGCCGTCGACCTCTGTCTTGTCCTTGACTGTGAGCATGGCCTTGCGCATCCCTGCCCTTGCTGTAAGCTCAAGCGGTACATCGGACTTGCCGAGTTCCGTTGCGAAGAAGGGGACTTCCAGACCGAGATTGATTCGTGGGAGATTCATCGCAGTCATGGTATTGACTCTGCCATCGACCGATTCGTCCTTATCTGTCATCATGTCGAATGACAGACCGAGGGATACAAGCCCCTCCTCCTTGATCTGCCTGTGTGCTGCAACACCCAGAGAAAGTGCTGTGTAGCTCTTGTCGCCCTCTTCATTCGATGAGCTTGATGTCTCGCTGGTCATATTGTATTTGTAGTTGTTGAAGGATGCGATGGGCACAACGCTGGCCTTATCGGAAAGGGGAAACTCGCTCCAGAACTCCGCATACATCTGCATCCCGCCATCGTTCTTTGTGATATTGCCTGAGCCATCGTCGTCCTCCATGCTGTTCATGCCAAAGCCGAAGGATGCCGCGATAGGTCCTGCCTCTATACCGGCAATTGCGCTGAAGACGCCGCTCTTTGTGAAGGCATTTGTCTCGTCGCCGGAAGAAGGCTCTGTATCGAGCTTCATCTTCTTGGAGGCATTGTATATGCCAAGGCCGACATTCATATCACCGACCTTTGTAGCGCCATAGATGCCGATGCCGTTGATTGGCGTTGGATAGCCTGCTTCAGCGTCTACCATGGAGTAGATTGCCCCGTCCTCGCGGTTGAAGTGCAGACCGACTGCAAGGTTGTCTCCGAGGAGCATATTGGCAGTGCCCCAGGAATCGCCCATGCCGAAATCACCGAGCTCAGCGCGGACAAAGTTGTCATAGTCCAGAGCATATGCCGGATTGGTGATGATGTCATTCTCGTCGGAGATGAATCCTGCACCGAGAACCGCCTGTCTTGGATCTGAGCCGAGAAGTATCCCTGCCACCAGCAGCGATGCCAGAATAGTTGTCTTGAAGCCTCTCATCTGCCCTCCTTGTTAGGTTTGTTGTCAAGTGCCCTAAATAAATGATAAATTTTATTCTTTGCAAGTCCTAATATACTGCAAGTGTTATGTCTCTGTTAAATATTGAGCAAAACTTAAATTAAGGGTCGGATGACCGTCTCCAGTCTTTGAATAAATGACGATAAAGAATACGATAATTATTGACAGAGAGGCGTATAAAATGTTAAATATAGTGTATGCTGATATCGATCATTACATATGGTTCAACCGGGGATATATTGCCCTATATTTCGCTGGGAAAGGCTCTTGTGGACAGGGGATTTGACGTGAGACTCATAGCCCATGACCAGTACAGACAAGCCATCGAGGGTTGTGGAATGGAATACCTTCGGGGTTTCGACGATGCGAAAGATCTGCTTGCGACAGATGAGGGCAAGGGATTGCTCAAGGAAAAGCCGATCCGCTCGCTGATAAGGCTCAACGATATTATATCCCCATATCTCATGGAGATAGCAAGGAATACTCTTGATGCGGCAAAGGGCAGCGATGCCATAGTCTTTTCAATAATGGGTGGCATTGTTGCACATGACATTGCCGAGGCAATGGATGTTCCCGCCATAGGGGCATATGTCATGCCCCTTTCACCAACGAGCAGGATGAGCAACTTCATGCTGCCTGTCAATCTGCCTTCTATCCTGGGTATCTTCAACAGGCTTTCCTTCTATCTGCCTATGAAGACGGTTGCCCTTGCCTTTCGAAAGAGCGTCAACAGAGTCAGGACCAAGATACTCGGGCTGCCCCCCTTTTCCATGGGGCAGGCGCGCGTCTGGGACGGCGGTATTCCGGCAGAGCCCACCGTCTATGGCATAAGCCCTTCATTGTTCCGGAGGCCTTCAGACTGGGGCGACTGGACGGCAATAACCGGCTACTGGTTCCCCCTTGATGACGAGGGCTGGAGCCCTGAACCCTCATTGAAGGATTTTATCGAATCCGGCGAAAGACCTATATACATTGGCTTCGGCAGCATGGGCACAGACAATCCCGAAAGGACCTTCGACATCGTCAGGGAGGCTCTGAGGCTGGCAGGAAGAAGGGGCATAGTCGCCAAGGGCTGGGATGGTATGGCAGGTGAGGCAACAGATGATATCTATGTGTCGGACTTCATACCCCACGGCTGGCTTTTCGGCAAGGTGGACGGGATTGTCCATCACGGTGGCTCGGGGACTACCGCCCAGGGCTTCCGGGCAGGGGTGCCGCAGGTGATTACACCCTTTTTCGCAGATCAGTATTTCTGGCGGCGCACAGTTGTCGAACATGGATGTGGCCCGTTATCCAAACCACACACTGCATTGAACCCCAGGGGTCTTGCATCTGCCATTGAAAAACTGCCGGAGTATACTGATAGGGCAAAGGAGGTATCAGGTGCAATATCCACAGAAAGGGGTGTGGAGAATGCCGTTAAATTCATCGAGAGACATCTTGAGAAGATGATCAGAATATGGTGATTTCCTGCTGAGAAAAGTCCCGAGAACACTGCGACCACAGAACTGTCAAGGGGATAAAGAGAGTATCCCGGGTCTATAGAAGCAAGGGCTTAGCTGCTCCGCCTATAGTTAGCATTCTTAACACAACGATAGTAAACGTATCGATGGACTTCTCTGAAAAAGGGAGCCCATCCGGGTATTTTTTTCTCAAACCCTTAACTTATCGATTGCAATGGGCGGATATATATTGTAGTATTTCTATCTGAAGACACTTTGGTTTTTGGCACAAGATGTGCTATATAGTGGGTGAACAGTATAAACGGAAAAGGCATATGAAAAGACTTGCGATAATTCTTTTGCCGGTGTTAATCTTTGCAGCCCAGTGGATGAACACCTATCCCGAAGCGGTCAAGGCCTCGGATATCACAGTGACTGAGGGGGGTTTTGTTCTCTCCGGTACTTCCCGCGAAGACGGCGATTCAGACGGACTGATCATGAAGATAGACGCTGCTGGCAATCCTTTGTGGCAGAAGGACTATGGCGATATATTCTCCGATGCCTTTCTCGATATAGAGATGGCAGATGACGGCGGTTTCTATGTCTTTGGCGGAACCCAGAGAAGTATGGGCACAGATGCAGCATTCTGGCTTCTGCGTACCGATTCCGACGGCGACAGCATCTGGGGCAGGACATACGGTGACCCCACAGGATATATCCCTGCTGCAATGGACATTGACAGAGACGGCAATATTGTCATGGTCGGTTCAAAGGCTGTTCTCCACGATACAACATGGGCTTTCAACTATGTACTTTTAAAGGTCAACCCCGACGGCGAGCCATTGTGGACTGAGACCTTCGGCACATCCGACGAGCTGATAGCAACTTCAGTCACTGCAAAGGGTGCGATTATTATAGTTGCAGGCCAGAGGCTGTCGGACATGAGCACCCACGCCATGGCAGTCAGCCATTCCGGCATTGAGATCTGGCAGAGGACATATCCCGGCACATGCGCCAACGACGTTATAACCGTAGCAGACGGCGGCTATCTCCTTGTGGGGCACGGCACTGACTATACACTGACTTCAGCGGCGATTCTTATCAGAATAGACGATCACGGCGACACGATCTGGGTTAGGGGTCATGGCGGAAGAAATCACATAGACGGCGATCACGCCGTTGCGAATTCTGTATGCCAGCTGCCTGACGGGGGCTTTGCCATATGCGGTATATATAATGAAATGTATGACTGGACATATCACAATGATGCCCTTCTGATGAAGGTCAGCTCCGAGGGCGAACTCCGCTGGCTGAGGCATATCGGCGATCTGGGCAATCAGACTGCATCTACCATTGTCCCCGATGGCGAGTGCATGATGCTCACAGGTCTTGACGATCGGGGCGCAATTGTCATCCGCACAAACAGGAGCGGTCTTGTCGCACCGAGCGACGGGCTGGAAAATCGCTATCTTGCTGGCTATGTACGGGACGGTACCACAGGATATCCGATTGCAGGTGCATATGTCGAGCTTTACGATGTCATTGGTGGAGCATATCCTGTTTTGATGGATACAACCGACATCTACGGCAGCTTCTTCTTCGATCCAGGTGACGGAATTTACTATGTCCATGTCCCGAAGCTGGGCTTCCATGATCCCTGGTTCTATCCCGGCACAAATCATCCCCTCGAGGCAGACCCTGTGACAATAGATTCCACATCACCTCCTACAACATGGTTTGACATCAATCTCCTTCAGCCTTCGATAACAGGTCTGCAGAGGGTTACGGGTCATGTACGCACAATCGATTTCGATGCAATAGACAGATCACATGTCATAGCCATATCATCCGACGAGGTGGAGGATGACGAGTCGATAGTCTCCGGAAGAACCGACTCAACAGGCTACTATGCCCTTGATCTTTCGCCCGGAACATGGTATATCTATGCTTATACCGACGGATTTATCCCCGGATTCTTCGGCGATGCATGGCTCTGGGAAGATGCTGAACCCATAGTTGTCAGTACATCCGGCATCATCGATGTTGACATGGATCTCAATTTCGAGGACACTACAAGGGGCGAGAATGCGGTCGAGTTCATTGTCCGCTTCTACGATGATTTTCCTGACACAGCAGGCGTACCCGTCCACGGATGTAGAATATACCTGACAGATGAGATTTCCCGCCCGCTCAGAAGCGGTGTGACGGATGAACATGGCAGGGCACGCATAGAGAATGTGCCCGATGGTGAATACCTTCTCTATGCGGACAAGGTCGGCTATGCCATGCTCGATGATCCTGAATTTATATCAATAACCGACGACACACTCATAGAGGTTCAGATAGACTTGATCCGCCCATTAGAGGATGTTGAGGAGCCACGTTATGCAAGGCGTCAGGCCGAGCCCACATATATCGATATATACCCCAACCCTGTCAGAGACCGCGCCGAGATAGAGTTCAGCACTCCCGGCGGAATGACAGAGCTTTACATAACAGATATCTCAGGCCGAAGGGTTCTTTCAGAATCCATCGGCTTTCTACCACCTGGTAGGCATACAAGCACCATCGACACCGGGGGACTGCCCAGCGGTGTCTACATGGCCAGCACTGTATGTAATGGTGTGGTAACTTCATCAAGGAGCATGCTCCTTAAGAGGTAATCACCTTTACATAGTTGACAACATAAACGTAGTATCGTTTTGCCCGAAGCCCCAGAACTGCCCTTCTGGGGCTGGTTTTATGAGAATGAGAAAGATAAGACCAGGTCTTTATTTACTTTAGTGACATATATTAATCAATACCATCAACTAAAGTAAAAATCGTTTTGCCCAGACCCCAAGACTGCCCTCTTGGGGTCAGTTTATTTATTGAGTAATATCTATCAGAACCCGACTCACATCATTGCTGTGTAGTAATCCATACAAACAACTGAGGTCCAAATCCCGGCGGTCTTTCCTATGATGAAAATCATACCGGAGAGGAAAGTCGAATAGGAACGGTCATCGGAATGTCCGTTGCCTAAAATCGGTAATCTTTTTTTAGACCTTTTGCGGAACAAGTATGCAAATGAAGAAAGTCAGAATCAGGATTTTCAAGATTAAAGGATTAAAGACAGATTTGGTAAATCAAGAGATAGTTTCCCAATCTTTCCTCTTCATCCTGTGAATCCTCGAATCCTGTGAATCCTGATTCTCTACTCTTAGCACCCTGAAGGGGTGCGATTCATTAGCCCCTGAAATTAACATTTGTTACTCAAATGTGAATTTCTGCTCCATGATAAATATCAAGGAGACAGGTTTTCTCCATGCGTCGAAAACTGCGGGGTTTTAATCCTGGGGGTGAGGTCAATTTTCCCCTTGCCCCTTCCCACCGAAAAACGCTATATTATATCATGTAATAAAATGACATTGAATGGAGGGGCATGAGAGCCTTTTTGATATTTGGGACAGTCCTGTTTTTCGCCACCCTTGCCTTTGCACAGGCTGACTCATGCAATATGAGTTTGGTGGATGAGTGGACTATGCTCAGTACTGCGGAATGGCCAGTTCCCGGGTCGGGTGGTCTTGATATGTATGAAAATTTTATATTCGTAGCTGTTCGCAATCAGCTGATAACTTTGGAAATTGATTCGACTGGTTCTCTCTCATTTGTGGATTCGCTTAACAGAGATGTTTCCAGATTGGCTGTGAAAGACAGCTTTCTTTTCGTGACACAAACGATCAGACATGGCTCAGAACCAGATAGTACCATTCTAACAGTTTATGGAATTGACCCTATTGGGGCAATAGATAGCATTACGAGCTATATCTACGACCTAGTGACAACTCTGGTTTTGTTTGATGACACACTCCTATTCCTTGGTAAATCAAAAAGTGGAATAATCTTGAATGCAGTTAAGGCTGATTCCTTATTTCAAGTAACAGAATATATATTCTCAGATATTGATGCCTCAATATCTCTATACCCCAGTTACCCCTTAATCTTCAATGGCGGCTATTCCACCCGTGGGGAATATCCCTGGACTGACTATACCCAGGGGCGTATCAATGTCCTGAATGCCTCTGACCCGGACTCGATATATGTCGCCAATCAATTCTGGACACAGACGGGGAGCAGGGGTAATTCAACGCAGGTCACAAATTTTGCTATCAAAGATAGCATTCTCTATGTGGAAGGGGATGGCTTAGATATAGAAGTGTATTCATTCAATAGCACGGGTTCGACCATTGACTATCTGTATGCATTTACAGATTCACTTTTCTTCTATTCCTCAGCTTGTGCCAATATGTTTACTGTAGATGATTATCTTGTTACTTCTTCCAGATACCTTGCAGTTTATGATATTAGCGATATAGAAGTCTTGGAGGTACTTGGGTATTACAAAAGAGACCCACACGGTATCGAGTATGATATTCGTTATATGGACAGTTCTGTAAAGGATAGTTTCATCGTTAGTTTAGGTGTCCAAAATGGTTCTGACTCAATCAGAATTTCAGTGATGAAGATACCCAATACTGGCTCCTCCGGCAACTGTGAGCTATTCCAATGTCCCCAAAATCTCGAACTTGATATATTTCCCAACCCCTTCAACTCCGCCCTCCGCATCTCAGCCCCAGAAAACGCCACCGTCACCATACACGACACAGAAGGGCGCATGGTCGCAGACCTCGGCAAATCGCGCCTATGGAATGCAGGCGAAGATGTCCCAAGCGGTGTGTATATTGTCCGTGCGGTTGTGGGGGATGTTGTTGTTGATGGGAAATGTGTGTTAATCCGATAAACATTGTTTTGTCGTTATTGTAGGAAACGGACTCGAACATCGTCTTCGATGTACGCCGACCCGAACATTCCCATGTTCACGACCGTTCCTTATCTGTCCCCTAACGGGCATTGTCATTCCCTAAGGTACGTTTTCTGTTATATCAACGATAAGGAACAGTCATAAGAATGCCCGTTCCCTGCATCATTATTCTCATTTCCATGCACCCTGAAGGGGTGCGATTGATTAGCCCGGGGTGAAACCCTGGGGATAGGGAGACATTGTCCGTTCCCTCAGCCCGAAAAAGTGCAATTCATTAGCCCAGGGCATGACATTCTGCGAATGTCAAGCCACGCGGTTCTCTCCATGCACCTACAACTGTGGGATGAAGTCCTTTGTGAAGGGATTTTGCCCGTTCCCTGCATTCGGTAATCGGGTTTTGATCTTATGCGCAATAAAAAAGGGCAGACACTCGGGTCTGCCCTTAAAGATATTGAGTTGTTGTGGCGAGCCGGCAAAGATCAGCTCTATCCAAGGCGGATGGCCGGGGCTATTTGAGGTAAATCGCCCGCTTTGTCATTGTCTGTTCATTGTGCTGTGCCTTCACGAGGTAGACACCAGTTGGCATATCCTCCGTCGGCCGCCAGATGTTTCTGCCGCCTTCGAGGGTGTGGACAAGATTGCCCTTTATATCATATATGCTTGCCTCTGCATTCTCTGCAAGCTCGATGGATACTGCGCCGTTGAAGGGATTGGGCGAGATTGAGGATATGGCAGCTATTTCAGGCTTGTTTGCCTTCTCGGAGACCGCGCCGGGGAAGTTCTCCATAAGCGGTGTCCCCCACATTTCATCCGAGGCCAGCCAACTCTCTGGCAGCCTGTTGTCAAGCTCAGGGTCTATGAGAGACAGTGTATAGCCATCGCCGTGAGGCTCTATCGGCCAGCCCACACTCGTTGAGTATTCGAGCATATCGATCAGCCTGCCATCGCCGTCACGGAGGGTCAGAGAGTCGCCGGAATTGTTCAGCGAATAAGGTGCATCGCCGTACACATATTCCGTAAGTCCATACCGCGAGGTGAATTCCTCTATGCTCTTGGCCACTACAACATAGCCATTTGCAGGTATTGTCGAGCCTTCAATGAAGGTGAAAAAGGAGGATGAGCCGTCTTTGATTGTCCAGCCCGTAAGGTCGATCTCCATTTCCGAACGGTTGTAAAGCTCAACCCATTCTGTGTCTGCGCCGGGGGAATCGTACATTATCTCGTTGATTACAACAAAGCCCTCGACGGTGGAGTCAATCACAAAGTAGCTCTGCCAGCCGGAGGTATCGGACTGCTCTATGGCGTCCCAGGCTATGACAGAATAGCTGACCATTGTTCCGTGGCCATTTGTCGGAAGAATAGCGGAAAAGTCCATGGCCGACTCTTCAGTCATGTCCACAGTTGTTGTCTCTGCACCAGCTGTATAGCTCAGCCTTACAGCCAGGAGATCTGTCTCATCGAGGATATGCGCACTGATGGTAACAGGATCGGAGCTTGTGGGCATCAGAGGGTCGTGGAGAAGGTGGAGTATGGCAGGAGGGAAGTTGGTATCTGTGTTGAACACTGTGTTCTCCCTGTCAGGTGTCCCGTCCATGAATGTGCCCGATGACCAGTTGTCGGGATGTATGCCCGAGAAGAAGGGATTTATCCTCTCTAATGTGTGGTCATCCTCTGCCCAGCTTGAATAGTAGTGAACACTGTCTATTACGGTGTCGTGATATCTGAGCACCACCTGATCCTGTCCATTGGCGAGCTGTAGCTCTGCTGCGGAAATATCGAGGTCAGCCTCAAATGGGAAGCCACCCTCGGTCCTTGACATGAGTGTGAGAAAATCCCCTGCGGGTATCATTATTCCCTCAAAGGTATATGTACCTTCTCCGTCGGAAATGGTGACAGCGGAGTCAAGTATAAGCTCTGTGTCTGTATTGTTGCGGAGCTCAATCCACTCCTCGTCCACGCCGGCAGGGTTGAAGCATATCTCGTTTATGGCAATTTGACCGGGTTCAATACCAAGTGCAATCCCGAATATCAGCCCGAAGATTACAACTAACCTTTTCATCTGTCCTCCTTATTTTTCAATTAGATTAATAATGTACCCCATATTCCGGCAATAATCAACTTAGAAATATCGGTATATCGAAAGAAAGCCCTCCGGCTTCCAGAAATATGGCAAATTTGAAGAGCGGCTGCAGGGGGTTTTGACCGAAATCGAAATTAACAGGTTTTCCTGTTTGTGTCAAAGCCACTTGCCCTTTGATGACCACAACCTTATATTATGTCTCTATATATTAAGTGAAAAGGAGTGAGATGTCTACCACCAAAAAGACCCCATTTTACGAGAAGCACATAAAGGCACGTGCAAAGCTCGTTGAATTCGCAGGATATACAATGCCGATACTCTACGAGGGAATTGTCCCCGAGCATCAGAAGGTCAGAAAGGCCGTTGGGATGTTCGATATCTCCCATATGGGTGAATTCCGCGTAAAGGGTACAGACGCAAAGAGTTTTATCAACAGAATGGTCACCAACGATGTCGGAACACTCTCTCCACACAAGGTGCTCTATACAGCCATGTGTTACGAGGACGGCGGCATTGTCGACGACCTGCTTGTCTATAATCTCGGCGGCGAGGACTGGCTCCTCGTTGTCAACGGCGCAAATGTCGAGAAGGACTGGCAGTGGCTCATCGATCACAAGCCCGAATCAGTAACAATGATCGATGAAACAGAAGAAACACCTCTTCTTGCGGTGCAGGGCCCCTATTCGGAGCAGGTTCTGCAGAAGCTGGCAAAGTTCAACCTCTCCACACTCCCATACTATACATCTGCAAGTATCGAAATGGCAGGAAAAAAGGTGCTCATTTCACGTACAGGCTACACAGGCGAGGACGGCTTTGAGATCTACCATACCATCGAACATGCCCTCAATCTCTGGGATGCCATACTTGAAGCAGGACAACCCGTAGGACTGGCACCCATAGGTCTCGGCGCAAGGGACAGCCTCCGCCTTGAGATGAAATATTGCCTCTACGGCAATGACATAGACAAGACAACAAATCCCATCGAGGCAGGTCTTTCATGGGTAGTCAAGCTGGAGAAGGGCGATTTCATAGGCAGGGATGCGATCATCGACGCCAAGGCCAATCTTGAGCGCAGGCTGGTGTGCATTGAGACAGAGGAAAGGGCCTTCCCACGTCACGGCTATCCTATTCTTATCGGCGGACAGGAGATGGGTCATGTCACATCAGGGACATTCAGCCCTTCAATATCCAAGGGCATCGCCCTCGGATATGTAAACCGTCCCCACACAAAAAGCGGAACAGAGGTTGGCATAAAGATACGCGACAGGGTGATTGGCGGAAGAATAGTCAAACCACCCTTCTACACAAAAGGGACTGTCAAGGCAGGCAAATAATGGATATAAAGGGGAGACTCAGGTCTCCCCATTCAATCTGGAGGTATCATCGCAAGGCTCAGGACATACATAACACATCAGGAACCGCCACCCGGTGCACTGGACAATGCATCAATAGCTGTAATTGACGTTCTGCGGGCGACTACATCCATCACAACCGCACTCCATAACGGTGCAAGGCGGGTGATACCCGTCAAGAATCAGCAGGATGCCTTCAAGGTGGTCGAGACAAACAGGGACTTTCTCCTCGCAGGTGAGGAGGACGGAAGAAGGATACCCGGCTTCGACCTGGGCAATTCCCCTGTCAGGCTTTTGCCGGAGGTAGTCAAAGGCAGGACAATTGTACTCTCAACCTCCAACGGCACAAGGGCTGTCAAGAAGGCGGAGACAGGGCGTGATGTCATTGCCGCATGTTTCAACAATCTAAGCCTTGCCATCGAATTCCTCATGGACAGGGAGGACATAGTGCTACTGTGCTCCGGAAAGCTCTCAGAATATGCTGCAGAGGATTTCCTCCTCGCAGGTGTCATTGCAGAGGGTCTTCTGGAGAAAAGGGGCTTCGATATAGATAACAGAACGGAGCTTGCACTGCTTCTGCAGAGGCATACAGGCGACATCCGCGACTTCATAGCACGGTCCGAACACGGAAAATATCTCCTGAGCCTCGGTTTTGAGAGGGACATCGAATATGCAGCCGACAGGGACACAGTAGATGTTCTACCCTATCTCAAAGAGGATGGCTTCGCAATATATGGGGGCGATTGATGGTTGGGCTGGCTCTGAGTTTTCTTTTTGCTTCAATGCTATTGGCTCAGGATGCACCAAAGATTGAGGATTCCCTCTATGTTGCAATAGAGTCTTTCGACTTTGTTGAACGTTCAGGCGTGATGGATCTCGATATGATCACAACACTCTATCGCAAACCTATTGATGATTCTGTGTATGCTTCTAAATGGTACAAAGATACTTCCGACACGGAGCTTACTATAATGATTGCCTCGACAACAGACAGCACCTTCACATCTGTCCGTGACGTGATGAAGCGCAAGTTCCGAACAGGGCAGAAAAATGAGTTCACATTGAGGGATGTGCCTGTCGGGACAAAGTTCTGGATAAGCATAGATATTCAGGGACAACACAAGAGATTCGTCACAGACGCATATCACCCCGACCTTTCCCATGACCCTGAAAACTCTCTATTACATAGATATCCAATACTCATCATGAGCTTTATTGCCTTTATAGCTTTTCTCGCAGGATTTCTGGTATCAAGAAAAGAAAAGGATTGATGGGCTGGCTCTGGTTTACATTGACTGTAGTGATCTTTGGCTCTATGGAGGTCATATCTAAGCCCTTTATGGGACTTATTGATCCCTTTGCACTAACTCTGATGCGTTTCATTCTCGGACTTTTCTTTCTGCTGTCCTTCAATCTGATATATAATCCCAAGTCATTAAAAAATATTGCGAAAAGTGATATAGCCCTGATGGCCTTTCTCGGCTTTCTTAATACATTTTTCAGTATGTCAATGCTACAGATGGCTGTCCACCATACAACGGCGGCTACAACTGCCCTTATCTTCAGTTCCAACCCGATCTTTGTTCTGCTCCTCGCCTTTATAACAGGCAGGGAAAGATTCGACATTGGCAAGGTTATAGCCTTCATTATCGGGATTTCAGGACTATTTCTTCTTATGTTCAAGCGGGGAGGATTCGATCTTCATGTCGGTGCTCTGTATGCCCTTATTGCTGCTGTCTCCTTTGCCCTTTATACCTTCCTCAACAAGGGGCTGGTCTCCCGCGTTCACCCTGTCACCGTCAATGTCATCTCTTTTTCCTTCGGAATACTCTGGCTTCTGGCATATGTACTCATAGCAAGAATACCCGTCGAGTTCGCTCCAATTATGGCATCAACAACTGCTGCTCTGAGAATGCTCTATCTCGGCTTAATTGTAAGCGGTGTGGGCTATATCACATTCTTCTTTACACTGAGGGCATATTCTGCAAGCGCAGCGTCGCTGATCTTCATGCTCAAACCGGCTGTTGCGACCTTGCTCTCCTATATGCTCCTCTCAGAGGTTCTCGACTGGAGATTTTTTATCGGGCTGTTCCTTATACTCGGCGGAACAGGTATATATTTTGGCATCAAGAAAAAGGAAAGGCAGGTGGCTCTGTGAAAAGATTATTCATACTTATGATGCTCTTTATGTTAATGGGCTGTGGTCTTATCAAGCAGGAACAAAGAGTCCTTGAGCTGACATCTGCCGATCTGAATCCATCCCCCGGCGAAGAGGTGGAATTCATATACAACGCAGATGTAAACGATATACTGAAAATAGTCACCCGGGACATCTGGGGCAATCCCCGCACCTCATACAGGAAGCTCGATGGGGGCAGGGCATTCTTCCTTGTACCGGAGGATGCCATTGTGTTGGAGGCCGAAACAGTGTCGGGTGGCGAGAGATTCATCTATTTCCTCTATGCCGAAGACGGTGTCTTCCTTGAAGGGACTCGCGGCCTGCGTGCAGCACTGGACACAAATCTCGACAGCGACAGACGACAGTCCCTGCTGGCAACGGAGATAAAGCAGAACCCGGAGCTTGTTCCACTGTACGCCATCAAATGGTTCACAGATACAAAGGACTCAACATCTGTCAGAGGCATTGACAGCGAGATCATGGATATTGGCGCAGATACACTCACCAACCCTGCCACCTATGGCGCACTGGCCTCCGGAATGGCAATATCCGCAAAGACAGCAAGGGCACTGGACTTTCTCGACAGATATCTTGTAATAGCCAAAGAACCGGGATTTGCACCCGAGCTTTTCCGGCACATATACCTGTCCAATCCTGATTCTGAAGGGCTGGCTAGAAGGGGTAGAAAGATAGCCCGGATGTATCCTAATACCCGAGGTGCACTGGAATATGCCAGACTGGAGGCTGGAAGGGGCTCGAAGGAACCGTTGATCGAGGAGGTATTCAACGCCAATGTCAAGGATGTTGAGAGTCACTACGTAGTCCGCGATCTTATCGAATATCAGCTCAAAACCCTTGCCGATTCTTCCGCAGCCTTCGAGACTGCATCCAACTATGCCAGCCACTTTAATCAGTCAAAGCCCGACACAATGCCCATTTCCGCCAATACAACGATGGCCGTCTGCCTCGCAGTTCGGGCAAAGCATTTCCTCAAAGGCGGCGAATATGGGCTTGCCCTGTCTGCAGTCGACAATGGCGTCAGGCTCGAGCCCGAAGAAGACGCAGCTGTGCAGCTTTTCACACTGGGAGTGGAGGCGGCTATGGGGCTAGGAGATACACTTATAGCAGAGGATTTCATCAAACTGCTCCTCCTGCGCGGCAAGATCAAGACCTCAACAAAATACCTGCTCACCTTATACCCGGACAGTCTCAACAGGGATTCCCTTGTTGCCCATTTTGCCGACATGTCCCGCTCAGAGTTCAGAAAGGCGCCCGAAGTGGAGATCACCACCATCGAGGGCAAGTCCATAGATACAAGGGGAAAGATATCCCTGCTGTTTTTCTTCAGCACAGGCTGTCAACCCTGTATGGACGAGGTGGATAATCTCAGACAGCTTGTGACATTGCTGTCAGATTCAACCATACAGATGGTCGGCATAAGCGAGGAGAGCAGCGAGAGACTCAGTGATACTGATCTCGGTGGTTTCGAGATATGCGCAGACGGCGACACACTGTTCACAATGCTCGACATAACTGCCATGCCCCACCTGTACATCCTCGACGAGCTGGGCAATATCCGATATGACCACATAGGCACACCCATTGACACAGACCAGATTCTGAAGTTGACCCGCTTCCTCAAAAGAAGGTCAAATCTAAAGGATGAAGTGGGCTACAATGAGGTCCATTTCCGTTAGACACCCATTCGCAGACATAGGTAAATCGTGATTTACCCATACAACCACCTGTGATATAATGAGTTAGGTATGGACAAGCCTCCGGGTTTGTCCTCTTTTTCGTCGGGCATCAGGGATTTTTCAATTTCCGATATAAGATTGGAGAGCCGACAATATCTAACATCAATACCGTTGAATGTGGCTTCGGCAATCTTGGCTGGCTGAAAACAAGGGACGTTTTTAACAGGATGGAAACAATCCTGCCCATAGAGATAGCCTGTGAATTGGAAATGAACACACTATCAGCGAGCCAGTCCCAGGTGTCATCCCTGAAAACAATGGGGCAAACTAACAAGGCAATAGGCCATCAATCGCTGAATTTTCTGCGGAGCATTTCCTCCACATGGGTTGAGACAAAGCAGGATATGGGACCGCCGTTTTCGGCGATGGTCTTGACTACTGTGGAGTTGAGGTAGATATATTGCTCACTTGGTATGAGAAAGAGCGTCTCACAGCTCTTCTCGAGTTTGCGGTTCAGAAGACCGAGCTGGAACTCGTACTCAAAGTCGGAAACAGCCCTCATGCCCCTGATGATAACACTTGCACCCATCTCCCGATAGAGATCGACAAGAAGTCCGTCAAAGGTTATAACACGGACATTCTCAATATCCCGTGTGGACTCTACGAGCATTTCATATCTCTCGTCCACTGTGAACATCGGTTTCTTGCCTGTATTGTGACCTATTGCCACGTAGACAAGATCGAAAAGCCCACTTGCCCTGGCTATGATGTCTTCGTGTCCCCTCGTTGCAGGATCAAAGGTTCCAGGATAGATTGCTGTTCTCATTTTTCCTCATTCTGAAAAGAAAGGGGGAGTCTAAGGCCCCCCCTGCACCTTGAACTATAGTATATAACGAGTCAGATCCTTGTCCTCGACAAGTTCTGTGAATTTCTCGTCTACTTCCTTTTTGCCGATTTTGATGGTCTTGGGTGCTATGTCCGGCGCGTCGAACATGATTTCGTCAAGGAGCGTGCTCATGACGGTTTGCAGCCTTCTCGCACCTATATTCTCTGTGGACATATTGACCGAATAGGCTATGTCTGCCAGTCTGTCCAGTGCGCCCTTTGTGAAGGAGATGTCAATGTCCTCGACAAGGAGCATCGCCTGATATTGCTTCACAAGGGCATTCTCAGGCTCTGTGAGGATCTTGCGGAACTCTTTGGCTGTCAGAGGATCGAGCTCTGCCCTTATTGGGAAGCGTCCCTGAAATTCTGGTATCAGATCAGAGGGCTTGCCAACATGGAAGGCACCTGCTGCGATGAAGAGAATGTGGTCAGTGCGTATCATGCCGTGCTTGGTCTGTACATTTGCTCCCTCCACAAGAGGCAAGAGATCCCTCTGCACGCCCTGCCTTGAGACATTTGGTCCGTGCTCGCCCTCGGAGCCGATAAGCTTGTCTATCTCGTCTATGAAGACCATGCCCATCTCCTCTGTTCGCCAGCGTGCTTCGCCTATTATCTCGTCCATGTCTAGGAGATTGTCTATTTCATCGGACATGAAGATGCGAATGGCGTCGTCTACTGTGACCTCGCGCTTTTTCTTTTTCCGCGGCATCATGTCGGAGAACATCTCCTGAAAGTTGAAGCCGACCTCCTCCATGCCCTGTGGGCTGAAGACTTCGACCATAGGGAAGGTTGACTCTGTTGTCTCTATTTCGACCATCTTGTCGTCAAGCTCGCCTTCCTCGATGAGCTTTCTGTATTTCTGGCGTGTGGCCTCCATTCTCTCCTTCTGCTCTGTATCTACGGCAGGGAGAAGAATGTCGAGAACGCGGTCTATTGCCCGCTGTTCCGCCTCTTCTTCCACCTTTTCGGACTTTTCAGAGCGGACCATGTGTACGGCAGTGTCCAGAAGGTCGCGGACAATCGACTCCACATCGCGGCCGACATAGCCGACCTCGGTGAATTTCGATGCCTCCACCTTCATGAAGGGTGCATTTGTGAGTCCTGCAAGCCTGCGGGCTATCTCGGTTTTCCCCACACCCGTAGGGCCGATCAGCAGTATATTGTTGGGGATGATGTCCTCTCTGATTGCCCCTTCAATCTTGCTCCTGCGCCAGCGATTCCTGATAGAAATCGCCACAGCCCTTTTGGCCTTTTCCTGACCTATGACATATCTTGACAGTTCCTTTACTATTCTGCTCGGTGAGAGCTCCCAATATTCTTCCACGTTCACCTCTAAAGTTCTAATACAGTGATTTTATCATTTGTGTAGAGACAGATTCCTGCTGCAATTCTGAGGGATTTTTCCACTATCTCCTTTGCAGGCATATTCTTTGCCGATTCGACATATGCCCTTGCCGCTGCCAGCGCATATCCTGAGCCGGAGCCTATGGCTGCGACGCCGTCATCCGGCTCTATTATCTCCCCTGAGCCGTTGATGATATATGTCTTCTCGCTGTCCATGACTATAAGCATAGCTTCAAGATTGCGAAGATATTTCTCCGAACGCCACTTTCTTGCAAGCTCTATGGCTGCCCTTGTCAGGTTGCCGGAGAACTGCTCGAGCTTTTTCTCGAACATCTCCAGAAGGGTAATCGAGTCTGCTGCGCTGCCTGCAAAGCCTGCTAGCACCTTGTCGCCAAAAATCTTGCGCACCTTCTTTGTGCCATGTTTCATGGCCATATCGCCAAAGGTAATCTGGCCATCGCCGCCGAGGGCTATCTTGTTGCCCTTCCTTATTCCCAATATTGTAGTCGCTTTAAGTTCCATCTCACTCCTTTTATGTAAATCTAAAGATAATTCTCAGAGTGTCAAATACAAGGACAATCGGCAATATGTGTTTTGTCATTAGTCATTTCCACCCAGAATATAGGGCATGAAATTCACTGATCCTTCAGGTCCTTTGATTTTTCTGGACAGTATTAACTTAACTTACACTTGCTTTGAATAATTGACCCTGTTATTTTCCAAAAAAATGGATAATACAGGAGGTATATGAAACGCTGGCTTTACGTAATTCTGGGACTCATTATCAATATCACACTCGGGACGGTCTATTCTTGGAGCGTCTTTAGAAAACCCCTCGAAAATCCTGCTGCCCTTGGTCTTTCACCGACTGAGAGCGGCCTTCCCTATATGATTTTCCTAGCTGCCTTCGCCTTTTCCATGCCCTTTGCCGGATTCTTCATCGAAAGGCTGGGCCCCCGGATCACGGTGATCACAGGCGGTATCTTTGTCGGTTTCGGCTGGGCTGCTTCATCCTTTGCGTCGAGCATAGGGATGATCATCGTCACATATGGACTGATAGCAGGTATCGGTGTGGGTATCACTTATGGTGTACCCCTTGCAGTTTCTGCCAAATGGTTTCCCGATAAAAAGGGCTTGGCACTCGGCCTTACACTCGCTGGATTTGGACTTTCTCCTTTTGTCACAGCTCCTCTGGCAAGATATCTGATAGAGAGTCAGGGTCTTATGCCTACATTCCGCATACTTGGCATCGCTTTTCTCGCTATAATTGTCCTGCTTTCCTTGCCTTTGCGCTTCCCAGATGACAGAGATATACGTGCAAGATCGGCAACAGCAGGCATCAAAGAGGCAAGGAAGGCAAAACAGGATATACAGATGACACCCAAACAGATGTTCGGCACAAGGCAGTTCTATGGTCTGTGGATATGCTTTACTATAGGAACGCTGGCAGGGCTGACTGCTATTGGCATCACCAGCCCCTTTGCCCAGGAAGTTGCAGGTCTGTCTGCTGTGAGTGCAGCATTCGCAGCATCGATATTCGGCATATTCAACGGCATTGGAAGACCGATTTTCGGAAGTATGACCGATAATCTCGGTCCGAAAGTTACGGCTTTCATATCCTTTGGTCTTATCATACTCGCTTCGATAACTGCGTTAATGGCCGAAGGCTCAGCCATTTTGTTCTATATCTCTTTTGCTGTCGTGTGGCTCAATCTCGGAGGCTGGCTCGCCATTGCGCCTGCCGGAACAAGCTCATTCTTCGGGCTGAAGAACTACTCAAAAAACTATGGTTTCATGTACACTGCATACGGCGTTGGTGCGCTCCTTGGCATTCCCCTGTCCGGCTGGCTTAAGGAGAGCATGGGCAGCTATACGAGCACATTCTTACCTGTGATCGTTCTCTCCATTGTCGGAATCATAGTCGCCGCAGCCACACTCAAAAGACCGGAACAAGACTGACAAAGACTGACATTACCCCCAAAAAAAGGGACGCAGAGCGTCCCTTTTTTTTAAGAATATCGTCGTTTGCAGCTATCCGCCGAAGATGCCCGAAGGATAAAGACTGAGAACAAGAGATCAGAAAATACTTTATTTTCTTCCAAACCAATTGGCAAGAAACGAGACTAATCCTCCAAGGGTTACATACCCAAGTAGAACTTCAAGGCCGACTAAGATTATAGTTACAATATGAATTGGAGTTATATCACCAAAGCCGAGTGTAGTGAAGGTTACAATCGAAAAGTATGGATAATAAAGACAGGAGGGCAGTAGCTTAACTTCTTCATTAATTTTGAACAATGAATCAACAGGGATATATTGAGCAAGTCCCCAATAAAGTAGCGAGAAGAAAAACATAACCGATATTGCCGTGATAAGCAGTCTTTTAGGAGACCGACCATAGTCAGTTGTTTTTGCCCAGACTACAAACAGAATTTCATAAAGGCTATCCCCCTTAGTCTTTCTTTCTAATGACTCCACAAATCTCTGATGCCCAATATAGTCGTCAAGATCCGGATTGAGACGTAAGTCAATACCACTGAGATCAGCCTTAGGAAACTTTGCATTATCAAATTCTACACCAGTAAATGAACATAAGAGTGGATAATTATCTTCAGAAGAATAAAAGTCATCTAAGTTATTTTGCCCCACCTTGAATACTGCCTCACTGAAGTTCGATCTTTCGATGGAAGATTTGTCAATTCTAATCATAGAGAAATTAGCCTTTTCGAAATTGACATCAATCAATATAGCGCTTTCTAACTTACATCTCTCGATAGTTATTCCTCTTGCTTTAGAATTAATGAATTTTGAACCATTGAGAATTGAGTCTTTTATCGTGGCTTCAATGAGTCTTGCGTGTCGAAAATCTATATCATCCCCTTCAATGCTTAAGAATTTAGAGCATTCTAAATCACAGTCAATAAAAGAGGCGCGATCCAGCTTTGTCTCTTCAAACTCTGCGCCTTTTAGACTGCACCCGTCAAACCAAAAGTCACTTAAGTCGGCATTTCTGAATCTACGCTCTTCAAGGTTAGCAAATCTTAAGTCTCGCGTCATTATAGATTGACTATCATCTATAAGCAAACTCTCTGTTTTATCTTTCGTAACAAAATCTAGTCCATGTAGATACAACATAATGAGAATATCCTCAAAAAACTCTTGCTCTCCTAATAGGTTATAGCCCTCGGAATTATGATCGTTCTTATTGATTTTCTCTTCATTTTCAGATATTCTATCTTCTAATTCTTTAAGTTTTTTTGTAATATAACTTTGAAAACTACCGGCATCTGGTCCTTGCAGTTTCTCTTCCTTCTGGTAGCTTACTTCACCTGTCTCTTTGTCCCTGGAGAATGTTCCTTCCTTCAAAAGAGGGGCTTTCCATCTATTTTTTAATGCCATATCAGCTTCCTTAAAAACTGAGCGTCTGTTATCTATCAAACTCATCCTCACCTTACTGTTTGTTTAGTATGATAATAAAAGCTCTTTATAGATATACTGTCAATGTAAATTTTTTTAAAAAAAAGGGACGCAGAGCGTCCCTTTTTTTTAAGAATATCGTCGTTTGCAGCTATCCGCCGAAGATGCCGCCGAAGAATCCGTTGATTGCAGTCACAACAGGTGCCATAAATGGGACATCCTGTGCAAGATAATATGCCAGTGCAAAGAAAATTGCGGCGAGCAGCAGCTTGATCCAACGGGCATTCCTCTCGAGGAACTTGGTCAGATTCTGGCTGGAAACACCGAAGAGCGCAATGGCAAAGATGATGACCAGCGGTATGATGAACATAAGGTTGTACAGGAACAGGTACAGCCACGCCATTCCCCTTGTGTCCTGTGCCCTTGTCATCAAGACAAGAGTAGGCAGATAGACCTGACCTGTGCAGGCTAGCTCCATGAGCGAGATCAGAAATCCAGTTGTGGACGCTGCCACAATCATGTTCCGCTTTGCCCTCGGGCTGTTCTCCTTGATGATTGTCCTGTGTATGCGCTGTTTAATGCCCTTGGGCAGTTTGAGCAGCATATCGCCGGCATTGCCCTTGAATGTGCGGAAAAAGTCCACAATTGAAAGGACGGCAAGTACAAAGGTCAGTATCATCATGCTTGCAAAGACCCACTTTGCAATGACATCGAAGAAGGGCAGCTCAATGAGGAATTTTAGAAGACCTGCTCCGACAAGGAAATATGTTAGGAATACTGCAATCGTGAATGCAGTGCCTGTTATGAATATTTCCCACTTGGATCTCTTGAGCGTGGACAGGAACATCACAAAGAAGATGATGACTCCGAAGGCACAGGGGTTGAGCCCGTCAACAAGACCAGCGCCGAGAATCGCCCATGCAGAGAACTCCCTGAAACGCGTCTTGATCCTCTTTGCAGCTGCTTCAAGCTCCTCTGGGCTTGCCTGGGAAATATCCGGGGCATTGTCCTTGTGTGCCTCTATCTGAGCCTTGAGAGCCTTAAATGTCAGAACCTCCGGCAGTATAAAGGTATCCGCAATGAAGATTGCAGGGGATGCAAGGTGCGACTGCTCTGGGACACCTGCCCTGAAGGAAAGATGCTCCGAAAGCCTTCCGCCGTGATCGGATTCGACATCGAATTTATGTATGACAATGGAAGGATATTCGCTCTTTATCAGACGGAGATCATATGTGACCCTGTCGCAGTGTTTGCAACCTTTCTTGAAGAAGTAGACTATATTGATCGGGCTTTGTGCCTTCTCAATTGTCTGGGATACGGAGCCATCTTCCTGAACCGTCTTTGGTGACAGTTCAAGGTCTGCCTGCTCTTGTTGGGATTCCTCTGCTTTGCCGGACTCTTCCTGATTATCGGGTTTCTCGCCTAGTTTTGCAAGCTCTTGACCAATCAGCTCGGGTATCCTCTTTCTCGAGGCTGTAGATCCTGAGATCATCTCACCTGCAATAATCGTAACCGGAATATCCGGGGCTGTCTGTCCGAGCTGTTCCTCCCGCTTTATCAGGCGGGCATAGTTGGCATTGTTGCCTGCCTCGTCGTCAATATCTATAAGCTCGATATTGAGCTGCTTCGGGTACTCCTTCCCAAGGGGTATGATAATCTCCTTGAGAATGGAGTCACAGTGGTCACAGGTCGGACTGTAGTAGTATTCGACATATACCTTTTCCGCCTCGGCTCCAAAGAGGATCGAGGCGGAAAGGGCTATAAAAAGGGCTATTCTCTTCATTCGGAGGCCGCCGGCTTTTCCTGATGATGCTCTGGCTGTGGATGCCTTGCATTGGGAGAAGCTGATCCGCCGCGGATGGGGATTGTTATCCTCGATTTATCCTTGTCGGATGCCTCTATGGTCAGCGATGAGAGGACGCGGGAATTTGGCTCAAGGTCATCCCTGAGCTTGATTGTAACCTCTGTGTCCTTGCCGGCCTTAATATTGTCCTTTTTGATGTCAATATCCTCGATAACATCGAAATCATAGGTAACTACAGATACGTCAACATCCTCTTCAGATATATTCTTCAGGATGAATTTCACCTCTTCGAGCTTCTCGTCACCGCGACCTACGTCGAGGGCAACCGGCTCTGGACGGATGCTTGTGTACTGGGTTGTGTCTATGTTTGCGCTGAAGGCAACACTCATCTGTGGCCTTGTCATGTCATTGGATGTGATCTTGACGGACTTTCTGGCCTTGCGTCCGTTGTAACCGGAGCTATTGAAGGTGACCTTGAGAAATGTGCTGTCACCGGGGGAAAGGCTGTCCTTCTCCAGCGGTGCGGATGTACAGCCGCAGGTTGCCCTGACCTGTGAGATAAGAACAGGGTCTTCACCGACGGACTTGAGCATGAAGTGATGTGTGATCCTCTGGCCGTCAGGTGCTATTCCAAAGTCAAATGTGCTTTCTTTAATCTCGAGCTGGGCCTTTGAGAGTGTCTTTGTTGTGTCCAGCTTTGCAATGGTCTCCTCTTTGTTTGCACCAAAGACGAGAACAACCAACAGAAGAAGAAGACTTAGCTTTTTCATTCTGGCCTCCTATTTGTGAATTGCCCTGTTTTCTGTGTCCAGGGCGGCTTCAATTAACATTTCTGAAAGTGTCGGATGGGCTATGATGGTCTCTGTGAAATCAGAGATCCTCATGCCCTCATAAAATGGCTTTGTTACCGTGGCTACAAGCTCCGAAGCTGCCTCCCCGGCAATGTGCACTCCCCTGATTATCCCTTTGGGACAAGCGACGAATTTAACGCTGCCCTCGGGTGCGTCCTCCGCCTGTGCTCTGCCTGAAGCAATGTACGGAAACTCCCCTGTCCGTACTTCCCCGAACTTTTCCTCCACTTGTTTCTCTGTCATGCCTATTGTTCCGAGTTCAATGGCACCAAAGATACCTGAAGGATAGTGGCGGGGTTCTTCGCGCTTTTCGCCGAGAATATTGTCAACAGCCATTTCGCCCATGGCCGATGCGCGGTGCGCCAGATATGGCGTTCCTGTTACATCGCCCACAGCATATACATTATCAATTGATGTCTTCATATATTTATCAACTACGATATGTCCTCTTTTGTCCAGCTCCAGCCCCTCGGGATTGTCCCAAAGCCTTGGCCTTCTGCCGGCTGCGACTATGACCTCATCGTATACATGCCTCTCGCCCTTGATATGGGCGACCACGCCCTCGGCACTGCGCTCAATTTTGTCCAGTCCTGTGTCTGTGAGTATGCGTATGCCCTGCTTTGCCATTGTTCTGTGTAGATTCTCGATTAGGCAGTTGTCAAATCCCGTGAGTATTGTGGGCATTATCTCCACAACGGTTACATCCGAGCCAAATGTATTGAATATCCCTGCGAACTCTATGCCTATGACGCCTGCGCCTATAATGAGCAGCTTTTCAGGGGCTTCCTTGAGATCGAGAGCCTCTCGATTTGTGAGGGGTGAAATTCCCTCAAGGCCTGGCACAGGTGGAATTGCCGGGTCTGAGCCTGTGGCAATGATGACATGATCAAAGGTATAGTTCTCGCCATCGGCCTCTACTGTGCCGTCTGCCAGAACCCTTGCCTCGACATCAATATGCTGAATATTATTGGACTTAAAAAGGTGTTTGATACCCATTCGCGAACGCTTTACAACGCCGTCCTTGCGGTTGACTACCTTGCGATAGTCGTGATCGGGCATCTCGGAGAATATCTTGCGCTTTATCGCCTTTTCGATTTTGTGATAGAGATGGGAATAGGAGTAGAGTGCCTTTGTCGGTATGCAACCCCAATTGGTACATTCCCCACCGAGTTCAGACCTCTCGAAAATTGTTACTTCCAGTCCCTTTTTTGCAGCATATACTGCTGCCACATATCCGCCGGGGCCTGCGCCAATAATACCGAGTGTGCTCATTTTGTCTCCTTTTCCGGCAGCAAAAGTGCTGTCATCGGTTTATACTGAAGACCTGCCCCTTCAAAAATGGTCTTCAATATGAGATTGCCTCAAAACTATTCCAAAAGAAAGGTGCTTCATCACAGCTCCCCCTCAGGTCATCTAATCCTGTTGCCCTTCTGTTTGCAATCGCACAATCAGAAAGGCACTACACAGTATTTGCGTCCACACTTTACCAGTGGCTTTGCTGCCATCCCGGCCTCGAAACAAGAAAAAAGAGTGGACACAAAGAAATGTTTTCAATATATCGTTAAATGCCCTGCACCTTCATCTAACAAATCGATATTAGATTTTCAGCAGGCATTGCCGTTGCTCGCTCTAAAGCCCTTTTATTCGCCATCTTGCAACCCTGTGAGCATTTATCTGTCCACCGATGCACAAAAAGGCAAAGTAGCATTGAAAGATATGGAATCTGTTGTGTATATGCAAGATAAAACGAAAGAAACACAATGGAGCTGCTCTCATCTTTTCCCTTTCTTATGGGCAGCATGGATACTATCTTATCGACATGAGGATTTTGAATAAAATACTGTCTGTCATCTTTGCCATGAGCTTGCTTTTCGGGCTTGAGATAAGACCGAAGGCTGGCATAGGCTATGACACCAATCCATGGAGCATATCCGGCGAAGAACCCGATTTCCCCATTGACCTTGAGGGTGATGTATTCAGCAGCATTGATATTGATACGGATATCCGCTTTTTCAGGGTTTCCGGCTGGAGCATAAAGGGCGCATTTGACCTCGGCTATAAGGGATATATGCAGAACTCGCGCAAGGGCTTTCTGTCCATTTCTCCCAAGGTTACAGCAATCAAGAAGGGATATTGGGCAAGCCTTTCATATGATTATATCCCGCGCTACACCATCCGCCCTGTCAAGGATGCCGATGACGGCTATATCTATAAATTCCCCGAATATTCCGCCAACGAGTTTCTTCTCAGGTCAGCCTGGTCACCCTTTGGGGATTTCTGGCTGGAGGGCAGGGGAGAATATCAGCTTAATTACTACGACATAAACTTCCTCGAATACGATCAGGAGCAGTGGTCTCTGGGGGGCTATCTTCGCTGGGACGGGAAAATATATGCCAAAGGTGGATATAGATATACCGAATCTGTCAGTCAGGCCATAGACACAAAGGGCGAGAATCCCGAGACATCGGAGGAGAGCGACGGCTCCTATGATGAGGATAGATTTTATTTCCGCCTAGGTAGGGATTTCGGCAGATTTGACGCCTATTTGAGTGGTACGTATTATCTTCGCTACTATACATCGGAAAAGGGATATGACGATCCCATTCACTATACGCGCAAGGATACATACAGGTCTTTGGGGCTTGATGTCGGATATGACCTTGGCAAGGTGGAGCTTGGGCTAGACATTGGATTTTCAGACCGCGATGCAGACAGCGAGATAAACCCGGACCTGCCCATGCTCAGGGACTACGAGGCTTTTGAGGCTGGTATATACATAGAATACAACAGGATAGAAATCGAATGAGGTTAATTATGAAAAGATATCTCTTTGCAGCAATAATACTTTCCCTGCTCCTCGGAGGATGCGGCAAGCAGACATTACCGACAGCAGATGACGAAGGCGACGAACTTCTGCTCTACTACCCAGACCCGGGAACTACTGTCAACGGTGTTCGCGTTTATTTCGACTGGAAGGGTTTCGAGGAGAACAATGGATACAGGCTGCTACTCTGGCAGGATGGGGAACTCGTTCTCGATCAGGTGGAGTTCCAGTCGAGCTTCAAGACGCTTTTGCCGCTTTATCCCGGTGATTACAGCTGGACTGTGGGCATGCGAACAGGCACCGGTGAATATGACATCTGGTCGGACACCATTTCATTCACTTTGGAGCAGAAACCATATGCACTTAGAAGCACACTCCAGACGCAGGGCGAGGCTCAGGATCTGGCATCATTCGGCGATGTGATATATGTTGCAGACAACTATTCCGGTCTTACTGTTGTGGACAATTCCGGCGTAAACCCTGTTCTCATGGGCAGCTATCAGGTGCCGGATCAGGACAGGGCGCGCAATCTATGGATTGACGCTCTCAACACCGATATATATGTGGCTGGCTATCGCTCCAGCCCTCCGACATCCCTCTTTGACATAGACAATCCCCTTGAGCCGGAGTATTTCCACATGTCGCTGTGGGCATATCGCTCCTACGACGTCACAGGCTTCTACAAGGACGAGCATACATTCCTCACTGTCGTCGATCAGGACGACGGCATCTTCATGTTCGATGTAACAGAGCCGACAATAGCGGAAGGCACGCGATACACATGGTATGGCACACCCTATGGCGTCGATGCAGCGGACAATATGCTCTTCGCAGCTACAGGAGAGAGAGGTGTAGCAATCTACGACATAACAGAGCCCCTCGACACTGCCACCATAGCACTTTTCAATACACCCGGCGATGCTACAGATGTCATGAAACACCCTTCAGCAGACTATCTCTATGTTGCAGACGGTCTTGCAGGTCTGCTGACTGTGGACATCTCCACACCCTCCAGCCCTGTTATCCTCGACCGTTCCGACACACAGGTCGGTGACGCCCAGGACATAGCCATCGACGGCGATATGCTCTATCTTTGCATAGGCTCAAAGGGCGTCCTTATCTACGATATATCCATACCTGAGTCACCCTATATCATCCAGCAGATCGAGACCATGTATGTCAACGGCGTTCATGCCGAAGACGGCATGCTCTACATCGCCGACCGCGACTGGGGCGTTGTTGTGATGGAGGGTGAGTAAAAAATAATTTGAACATGGTGTTTAGTTGATATATCATTAAGTATGAGAATAGTATGACTGGAGAAAAATGGAAGAGATTCAGTATTTAGTGGGCAAAGATAAAAAGCCCCGAGCAATAGTGATTCCAATCGATCAGTGGGAAAAAATACTTGAGCAACTGGAAGACATCGAAGATATTCGTGCTTATGATGAAGCAAAATTGGATGAAGCAGAACCGATTGATTTCCGAGATGCTGTAAACAAGATTTTAGCAAAAAAATCATCTTGAGTTACAAAGTACAGATTCTACCAAATGTCTTGAAAAAGCTCAAGAAGATCGACTGGACTAATCAACTGCGAATCATCGATGCTATAAATGCCCTTGAAGAGGATCCCAGACCACATGGTTGTAAAAAACTCAGAAGCAGAGAAGTCTGGCGAATCAGAGTAGGGAAGTATCGAATAATATATGAGATTCAAGACAACAATCTCATTGTTCTTGTTGTGAGGATTGGACATAGAAAAGATGTCTATGATTACTGAAGCATGTATGGAGTTTTAAGACGTTGACTTTCTCCCCCCAAAACCATTGACCAAAACCCACAAAAACCATTATATTAGACAGATTATGGATTATCCTGTACGGATAACATTGGCTGGCAAAAGGGCTTGCGCAAAAGAAGGCGCGGGTGAATGCTTAAGGGTTGGCGTATGTGGCCTTCTATGCGAGAGATGCCCCAAGCTCAAAAGGACCGAATGCTCGGGCTGTGCGCCAAACCCCGTCTGCCACCTTCCGGCCTGCGCTGGGGACAGGGGAGTTGAGATATGCTTTGACTGCCCGGATTTCCCATGCGAGCTGGCATACAGGTTCTTCAGGAAGGACTTTCTTGACTTTCTGAAATCCGACGAATATGTAGGATGAATATAAAGGACAGGTGAATAATGAAAGCGAGTTTGAAGTGGCTGAAGGAGCTGATTCCGGCTCTGCCTCTGGGAGAAACACCCGAAGATATGCGCGAGAGTGCGATGAAAATAGCCGATATTCTCACGATGACAGGCTCCGAGATGGAGGAGATGATATACTGGGGCGACAGGATCAAGGATGTAATAGTCGTCAATATAGAAAAGGTCGAGAAGGACACCCCACGCAAAGGGCTTTCCCGCTGCATTGTCACAGATGGCGAGAACAGCTGGGAGACACTCTCGGGTGCGCCCTTTATCGAAGAGGGCATACAGGCCGCCTTTGTCAAACCCGGCGGCAGGATTGCCACTGGCGATGAGATCGGTGAGATGAAAATCGAGGGGATGAAATCACAGGGCATGCTCCTCTCAGGCGTTGAGCTTGGCTTTGAGGAACCTGCGGACAGGCTTTTCCCCATACCGGACGGCACACATACAGGCGCCGAAATGCTCGATCTCCTCGGCTGGAAGGACGAATGGGTTATAGACATGGAAGTCACCCCAAACAGACCGGATCTCTTCGGACATCTTGGTCTGGCACGCGACCTTGCCAGCGCGCTGGAGCTTGAGCTTACCGACAGACCAGCCACCATACCCGAAGAGGCCTTCGGTGATGTCCGCAACGTTGAGATAGACATCAAATACCCGGAAGGCTGCCCGAGATACAGCGGTCTTGTGATAGAGAATATCAAGACCGGTGCCTCGCCTCTGTGGTTGCAGGGAAGATTGAGGGTGCTGGGCATAAGGCCCATATCCAATGTCGTTGATGTGACAAACTATGTACTGATGTATTTACCCCACCCAATGCATGCCTTTGATCTGGACAAGACAGGCAACAGGATTATCGTGGAGAAGGGCGGTGGAGAGTTCACCACATTGGACGGCGAGAAGAGGAAAATCCTCGACACCGATGTTGTAATATCCACACCAAATGGTCCTGTTGCCATTGGCGGTATCATGGGCGGTCTGGACAGCGAGGTGACAGAGAACACGGAGAATATTCTACTTGAAGCTGCATATTTCGATCCCCCACATATCAGGCGTACCTCCAGAAGGCTCAAGCTCTTCTCAGAGTCATCCCATCGCTTTGAGCGCGGTATGGATCCGGGAAGAACGGAAAGGGCACTCCTTGAGGCCGCAAATCTGATATACACACTGGCAGGGGGCGTAGTCGGCAAGCGGATTGTCGATGCCTTCCCCGGTCAGTGCGAATCCCACAGAATAGACCTCGACCCTGCCCTTGTGGAGCGCGTACTCGGCAAGAAGATACCAAATGATATTATTGTCGACATCCTGGAGAGGCTGGCTTTCACGCCTGTATATACAGGGAGTGATAAGCTCGCCTTCTACATACCTACATTCAGGCCGGACATAGAAAGACCCATTGACCTCGTTGAGGAGGTCGGCAGAATTTATGGCTATGACAATATTGACCCGAATACACAAAATAAGGGCGATCTGCCTGCTGACATCGATCCGATATGGAAGTGGAGGCAGAGGCTGCACGAGTTTATCAGGGGGCTGGGCTTCATGCCCATACTCGGCTCACCGATTGACTCTGGACGAAGGCTCAAGCCCTTCGGTGATAATCTTGTAGAGATAAGAAACCCGATGAGCGAGGACTACACACATCTGAGACCTTCACTGCTTGCTGCACTTGTAGACTCAGCTTCCTATAATCGCAGACAGCAGTTCGACAGCGTTTCCCTCTTCGAGATAGACAAGGTATACTTTGAGGTCAATGGCATACCTGACGAGGAATATCGAATTGCAGCGGTCATGACCGGCAATCGCGAGGACAAGCTATGGCACAACACAAAGCCCACACCCTTCGACATCTTTGACCTCAAGGGTCTGATAGAGGACATCTCAGGATACACAGGCGTTGAGCTTTCCTTGAAAGCCAGGGACATTGCACCATTTATGCCCTCCAATTCCTTTGAGGTCATCCTTGATGGCAAGGCCATTGGCAGAGGCGGCAGGCTTGAGCCCTCGGTTGCAAAGCTCTTCGATCTGAAGCACCCTGTCTTTGCTCTGGAAATGTCGCTGGAGGCCATTGTAGACGCCATTGAATTTGTGGACGATTTCGCAATCTGGTCTCGCTTCCCTGCATCATCGAGGGACATTGCCCTCATACTTGATGAGGATATACCTGCCGGCGATGTCATATCCGAGGTGCCTGAGCTGGACATTCTTGAGGATGTCCGCATCTTCGATCTATATTCAGGCAAGCCCATACCAAAGGGCAAGAAGAGCCTCGGCATAGCCTTCCGCTATCGTGGTCAGGAAGGCACGCTGACAGACGAGGACATCGAAAAGGCCCACAATCCCATCGTTGAGAAGCTGCTCAAAAAATTCAACGCAGAGATTAGAGAGGGCTGACCTTTCCTTTATAGATGAGCATATTCGACAGTGTAGCCCGGCAATACAACAGATACAGACCTGTCCCAAACAGGTCAGTTCTGGAGCGCGCAATGCAGCTCATAGAGTGCAAGTCGCCCATACTTGATGTCGGTGCAGGAACAGGTCAGATGACATTGCCCCTCATCGAAAAGGGGCTGAATGTCACAGCACTTGAGCCGGGTCTGGAAATGGCAGGCATACTCAGGGAAAAGGGTATCAGGGTAATAGACTTACCCTTCGAGAAATATGACGGCAATCACACCTGGGGGGCTGTTGTCTCCCATCAGGCCTTCCACTGGATTGAGCGGGAAAAAGGGATCAAAGCTGCAGGGCAGGCACTCAAAGAGGATGGAATACTCCTTCTGATCTGGGACATTGATTGCTCACAGGACACACCCTTCTACAAAGCGACACAGCCTGTCTATAGAGTATCTATGCCGAAGGCAAAATGGCCATCAAAGAAACCTGTTTGTGATTTTCCCGGTCTGTATGCCGAAGCAATGGAGGAAAGCCCCTTTTTCGGTGATGTCCACCTAGAATATATCCAACACAGTCGGGAATACAATAAGGAAGAATATATCGGTCTTCTGCGCACATTCTCTGACCATCTCTCAATGCCGGATGCCTTCTTCGAGGGGATTGAGAGAATCATTGACGACTTTGGCGGAGTCATTGAACGCCGATACAAAAGTGCGTTGCTCTGGAGCACCAAGGAATGCGAGTCAGTGAAGGGAATCGGACTTTTCTGAGCTGCTCTGTGATATATCCAGAGGCTCCACAGCCTCATTTTCCGGCAAGATGAACCTTATCTCTGCCCTCCTGTTGAGCTGCCTGTGTTCCTCCGTGTCGTTGGGGACAATTGGAATATCCGGTCCCTGGCTCCTGTTCTCAATATTCAGCTTTTCGCCGGTCTTCGAGCGAAGATAGTCCATCGCTGCCTCTGCCCTTCTTTCTCCCAGCCGCATATTGAAGTCCCTGCTGCCGATATCACAGGTATGTCCCTCAATGACGATTGAGGGGAGATCCCCAGTTGCGTCCAGCACTGTGACCACGGAGTCGAGGAGTGCCTTTGCCGTGCGAGAGAGCTTGTCCCTGCCTATCTCGCCGAAGGGTATGCGTATGCCCATCAGGAACAGCGGGTGAATCTGTATCGGCTCTGGTATGTTGCGCATGCTGTCGAGCAGAGCCTTTTCGCGGAACTCCGGCCTGTATGTACCAGGTGCTCTGTATGAAGCATATCGCCTGACAGGATATTCTCTGAAATCGACGATGACCTGATGATCGAGGCCATTTCTCTCATTGTATGGCGGTGTATATGTCAGCTCAATATTGCCGCGAATATAGGATAGCAGCTCCGCTGTGGACATCTCGTCGGCCCTGTCCAGATACATGCCGGACATCTGTGGCCCAATGCTGTTCAGCCAGGGATGTTTATCCATACCTGTGGACAGCACAATCATATGCACATCGTATGTCTCAAGAATTGACCTGAGCACCTGTATCTTCTGCTCGCCGCGGCGCATATTGAAGCTGTTGTCTGTGATAAGCACTATTGTTCCGCCTGTATGTGTCATCATTTCTGCTGCGCGCTTTGCGCTGTAGAGCAGATCAGAGCCGTCCGGGTCAGGAGAAACCATGAATGTGGTTATCTCATCGAGGAAGTCTTCCCTTGTGTAGAAACCGTCCATTGCTATGGAATTTCTGCCGAAGAGTACAAGGGAGAAGCTGTCCATGGGCACTACCTGTGCTATGGCAGCAATGAGACTGTCCGACCACCCCTTTGTCTCGAGCATAGATGCACTTCGATCGACCAGAAATACGAGATTTCCGCCCACCGGCAGGGAATATCTGTGCAGTCTGAAGTCAGAGACGGGGTATACCCTGCCCATCACCTCTTCCTTGAGAATGATGTCTTCCTTTGTCAGCTCACCCTCATACTCCCAGTTGAATGTCAGGGATACTGTGTCGGGATATTCGGAAATATCGACATCGCTGAGTGTCTCTATCCGCGAAAGATCCTGAAAGGGCTGCCATTCTGGGGTCATATACCCTTTGCCTGCGCAGCCTGTGAGAAAAAGGGCAACAATTATGGAAAGCAGGGCTCTTTTCAATTGTCTATCCTTATATCAATAAAGACTTCCTGCCTGATCCTGTCGAGATGTGCTTTGACTATCTCGGAAATTCTGTGCTGTCTTGCCAGTTCCTCAAGTGTCTGATAGTCTGTCTCCGGTGTTACAGGGCCCTTTTCGTGAAGCTCTGTGATCCTGAATATGTCCACCTCGTTCTTCTCGAAAATAGGTGCCAGTATGTCGCCCTCTGCCCTTCCCTTTATCTTTCCCGAAAGCTCGGGGTCCATCTTCTCAATCTCGAAATAGCCGAGGTCGCCGTCCTCTGTCTGCTCCTCCTGTGAGTAGAGCTCTATAAAGGTCTGAAATGAGTCGGGATGGGCTATGAGTCTCTTGTAAATCCCCTCGCTCATCTGACGGAATCCCTCGTTATCGCCCTTTATCTCTCCGGATATTGTGATATGATGGAGGGATATATCCTTGCCGTCAACACGCTTGATTATGTGTATGCCGCCTGGGGATATAACCGGCCTTGAGACATCGCCGATCTGCAAATTCTGAGCAACTGAATCCAGCGCAGGGTGGAGATCTCCGGGTGAGAAGCTGCCGAGATTGCCGTAGGTTACATCGAGATAAGGGTTTTCCTTTTCTACTGTCTTTCCCTTTTCGATCATGTCTGTCTCGCTGTCCAGACCGTCGGCCACTTGGTTGGCAATGGACAGCAGCCCGCCCATCGCCTCTTGCATATCCGGCTGTAGAACAATGACAGAGAGCCTGACCATGGCCGGCTTTTCCGGCAGGCTATCCTTGTATTCCCTGTAGAAATTGTCGATATAGTCGGGGGTAACGTCAACCCTGCCGACAAGGGACTGTATGAATCTCTGCTTTGTGAGTGCCTCGCGCAATTTGACACGCATCTGCCTCTTGAACTCAGGGACTGTGTATCCCTCCTGCCCGAGTGCATCCTTGAAGAGCTCCTCTGTGGCAAAGCCCTTTTTCATCTCTTCCCATCTCTCGTCAAAGGCCTGATTGAGATACTCGTCATCGACGACAAGGCTTTCGCGGACTGCAGCCTCGTATAGCAGCTTCTCGTCGATTATCTCGTCGAGCTTTCTGCGCATGAGTATATCGTACTGTCCATCGTCCTCGGGGAGTTCGCCCTGCTCCATCATGACGGCCATCTCCACCTCTGTGAGCAGTATCGGCTCATCGCCGACTATGGCCATGATTTCCTGTGTGAGAACAGGCTCGCTGAAAACGGACATGATAATGATCAGCATCAGCAAAAAGTATAGGATTGATCTCAGATCTCTTGTATTCGGGAATATATTTCTCACTTGTCCCCCCTCGGATATTGTCGGCTCGTGATACAGGCACGTATTATTTATGCAAAAGTGAATCCCACACAGCCCTTCTCAGCTCAGGCTGGTAGAATTCCCGCAGGCTGTCTGTGAAGGCCTGCCTTCTCTCTTCGCTTTTTTTTATGTATATCAGGTTCTCTATCTCTTTTCTAACATAGTCCAGCGGTCTAGTGGTGCCCTCTCTGCCCATGTCATAAACATAGAATATGGAATAGTCATTTCCTCCAGAAAGGGGGCCAATGATGTCCCCTTTTGATGCGACCTCTACCTTCTTCTCTAATGAGCGGAAAAGTCCGTCAATCGGAATATAGTCGAGATCCATGTCCGTTGTGTCGAGCTGGAACTCAAATGCGATCTCTTTGAATATTGATAGATCCATGGAATCACTCCGCTCATTTACTATGACCATTGCACTGTCGGCAGACTCCTCGTCAGGGAATGTCATCTTGTAAAGATGCACCTCATCTGAGTTGCGGACAAAGAGTACGGGGTTCTTTCTGTAGAAGTCGGTGATTTCCTTTTTCTCTACCGTGATATCGGTGCTTATCATGTTCTCTTCGATGATATTTGCCAGTATATCCCGCTCTGCGGCCCTGATCTTGGCTGCGACCCTTGGGTCATCCGCAAGGCCTCTTTTCATGGCCTCCTGAGCCAGAAGCTCCTTTTCGATCAATCTTGAAAGCATCTCGTTCTTCTCGTCCTCGGACAGATGCTGCCACAGCTCTTCGGGGAGCATGCCTGTGATGTCATCGGGCAATATCTTGTCCTCTCCAACTATGACAAGCGGTCTTGCCTGTTCTTCCTTTGTGCAGGCAGTAAGCAAAAAAAATAGTAATGTAAGGGCTATAAAATGTTTCATAATAAATATTGGGAATGGTCTGCGGACACGCCCTAGGGCGTGTCCGCAAAACTGGAATTTATTCTGCAGCCTCTGGTTTGGGCTCTGTTTTCTCGGGTGTGCCATATTTGGCCTGATCGATCGATGCCTTCAGGGCTTCCTCGTTGAGGCGATAGCGATATTTCTGCTTTGCCTCTTCGATCCAGTCGAGACGTACCTGCTCCATCTTGTCGCGGGAAAGGCGAGCCTCGATCATGTTCCTGACCTGCTCAAGCTCCTTCTGTCCCTGCTCCTGCCTGTCGATGAGCTTGATGACAGAGAACTTGCCCCTGCTCTCGACTACATTGTCGGCAATGTCTCCGACCTTGAGGCTCTTTGTTGCCTCGAAAAGCTCAGGATAGCGACGCTGATCGAAATAGCCGAGCTTGCCGCCATTTTTCTTTGCTGTTGTGCGGAGTGTCTTCTGCTCTGCTATGTCGGAGATATTTGCGCCGCCTTTGACCTGCGCAAGGATGTCCTCTGCCTCTTTCTTGGAGGCAACCTGAACCTCAACTACCTGAACCTTCTCAGGGTCGATGAACTCTTCCTTGTTCTCCTCGAAATATGCCTTGATCTCTTCATCTGTCGGTGTTGCCATGTCACGGAAGACCTCTCGCGTGAACTTCTGGACCATTCTCTTCTCCAGCTCGCCATCAAAGCTCTCTTTGAAGGTGTCGGACTGGCGCATGTCCAGCTCTTTTGCCTTACCGATGAGAAGGTCGTTGATGACGGGGCTCTTATCGACGATGAAGGACTTGATCTCTTCAGGCTGTGACATGTCCGGCAGTGTGAATGGGCGCATCTTGGAGATAAGTGTGTCAAAACCCTCGATGGTGTATGTGCCGTATTTGTAGGTGAACATTTCCATTTTCAGCTCTTCAGGGGTGAATTTCGGTCTTACACCTGTAGGGCCTGCTGTCTTCTCAGGATCGCCTTCGATGTTTTCTTTTGCCCTGTTGTAGTTATTTACAATGACATCCAATGCCTTGTCGTTGAACTTGAAGTTACCCTCTTCTTTGAGGTCTTCGATGAATGTGTCACGCAACTCGGCCTCTTTCTGCCTTGCAACGAGATCCTTTGTCCGGTCGAGATTCTTTTTGAGGTCTGCTGTGTCCTTTTCTCTCTTATCGTCGAGTTTGATGATATGCCAGCCGAAACGTGTCTCCACAGGATCTGAAATCTGTCCCTTTTCGAGGGAGAATGCAGCCTCTTCGAATGGAGGAACCATGCGACCGCGTGTGAACCAGCCAAGGTCGCCGCCCTTGTCCTTGTTGCCGGGATCCTCGGAATATTCTGCTGCGAGTTCTGCGAATTCGCCGCCTGCATCGAGCTTGGCCTTGATCTCTTTGGCTGTCTCTTCCTCCTTGACGAGGATGTGGGATGCCTTGATCTCCTGTGCCTGTTCCTTGATGAACTCTTCGATGTCGGCATCTGTTGCCTCTGCCTTGTTCTTGATCAGCTCTACATAGAGGGCATTGAGGAGGAAACGCTGCTCAGAATCGATGAGATCCTTTGTCAGTGTTGTGTCCTTGTCGAAACCCATTTCGTATGCACCTGCGAGGATGAGCTTATCCTCGACCAGCTTGTCGAGACGCTCTCTGCGCATTGTCAGCTCTTCTTCGGCTGATTTGAAGCTGCCCCGGCCCATGGCCTCATTCAGCTCCTCTACCTTGATAACGTGATCTCCAACCCTGGCAACAACGTCGTCGCCCATCGGTGCTTCGCAGCCCACATACAGGAGGGGCAAAGCAAGGATAAGGATAAGGATGCACTTTTTCATCTTTCCTCCTTTTTATTATTCAAATGACTTCTTCTGTGATCTGAGTTTATCGAGTTTATCTGTCATATCTCTCATCTTCTGTCTTTCGCGCTCTACTACGTGTTCGGGTGCTCTGTCTGTAAACTGGGGATTCTGCAGCTTTTTCTCCGTCCCCTTGACCTGTCCCTCAATTCTGGCTATCTCCTTGTCTATCTTTTCGATTTCCTTATCAATGTCAACAAGATCGCCAAGTGGGAGATATACTTCTATGTCTGTTACAACCGCTGCCTTGCAGGCAACATCCGGCTTTTTATCTATGAAGCTAACACCTTCAAGACGGGCAAGACGCATCAGATCGTCGTCAATGGCTTTGAGGTATTCCTGTTTGTCCTTAGGGGCAATCAGGTTAAGGTCGCCCTTTTTCTGGTTGGCCAGCCCTATTTCTGCCTTGAAATTCCTCGTCTGGCTGACTATCTCTCTGAAAACATCGAATAGTCTGTCCGCATCATTGTCCCTGTTTTCCTGCTGAATCGGAGGGAATGGTGCTACAGTGATGCTCGTAATGTCTGTTTTAAGAATGCCGTTGTCCCTGAGTATGCCGAATAGCTCCTCTGCCACAAATGGCGTGAAAGGCTGGAGCATATGCAGTATATCAACCAGCACCCGAAGGGCAATCTCGGAAACAGGGTCGCCGGCCTTCTTGTCGAAAAGTCTGGGCTTGATCATCTCGAGATACCAAGAACAGAAGTCGTTCCAGAAAAAGCCGTATAGAGTCTTGATACCGTCTGCAAGGTTAAAGGCGTCAACGGCCTTTTCCACCTTCTCGACAGTCTGCGAGAGCTGGGAGAGTATGAATCTATCCTCCGGCTCCACCGGCCTTGCACTGCGCAGATCTTCGAGAGACCAGCTTCCATCTATGTTCGAGAGCAGCAGCCTTGCTGCATTCCATAGCTTATTTGTGAAATTCCTGCCCTCCTCAAAGGACTCGATGGACAGATAGATATCCTGTCCTGCAGCCGCCTGGAATAGCATGGTGAACCTGAGGGCATCTCTGCCGTATTCGTCTATAACCTTCAGCGGGTCAATTCCGTTGCCGAGTGACTTGGACATCTTCCTGCCCTGATTGTCGCGGACAGTGCCGTGAATGTAGACATCCTCGAAGGGCAGCTCGCCCATGAAATGAACAGACGCCATTATCATTCGCGCAACCCAGAAGAATATGATCTCATTGGCTGTGGATAGAGTATTTGTAGGGAAGAATGCCTTGAGGTCATCTGAGTTAATGTCGGGCCAGCCCATTGTAGCAAAGGGCCATAGCCAGCTTGAAAACCATGTATCGAGAACATTCTCGTCCTGGCGGAGGCGGCCGCCTTCGCAGTGTGGGCAGCTCTCGGGCATCTGCCGTGCTACGGTGTATTTTCCGCAATCATTGCACCAGTAGACGGGCATTCTGTGCCCCCACCAGAGCTGCCGGGATATGCACCAGTCGCGGATATTCTCCATCCAGTTGAAATAGACGCCCTCCCATCTTTTCGGATGTATTCTGACCTTGCCCCTTCTGACCAGTGCCAGTGCAGGCTCTGCAAGGGGTTTCATCCTGACAAACCACTGATTTGAAAGATATGGCTCTATTGTCGTATCGCACCGATAGCAGTGACCGACAGCATGGGCATGATCCTCAATCTTCTCGAGAAGTCCCTGTTTATCGAGGCTTTCTATAATCTTATTCCTCGCCTCAAATCTGTCCATTCCTGCATATTCGCCGGCCATCTTCGCCATTGTTCCGTCCTCTTCAATGGCGAGGACACGGGGGAGATCGTGCCTCAGCCCGACCTCAAAGTCATTGGGATCGTGTGCAGGGGTGATCTTGACGCAGCCTGTTCCAAATTCAGGGTCCACATGATAGTCTGCTACAACGGGTATGGGCTTGTTCATAATTGGCAGTATGACATTCTTTCCCACCAAATCAGCAAAGCGTGGATCTTCGGGATTGACTGCAACACCTGTGTCGCCGAGCATAGTCTCCGGCCTTGTTGTAGCCACTGTTATGAACTTAGCCCTGTCGTCCTCAAGGGGATAGCGAATATACCAGAGCTTTCCCGCCTCGTCCTGATGCTCAACCTCGTCGTCGGACAGGGCTGTCCTGCATCTTGGACACCAATTGATTATATAGTCGCCTGTGTAGATAAGACCCTGCTCGTGAAGCCTTATGAATGTCTCCTTCACTGCATTGGAAAAGCCCTCGTCCATCGTGAATCTTGTCCGCGTGAAGTCACAGGAAGAGCCGATCTGGCGGAGCTGCTCGAGAATAGTGCCGCCCTTTTCCTCCTTCCACTGCCAGGCAAGGTCGAAAAAGGCCTTCCTGCCTATGTCTTCCTTGGTTTTGCCCTCATTGGCAAGCCTCTTCTCGAGGACATTCTGTGTTGCTATGCCTGCGTGGTCTGTACCGGGCAGCCAGAGTGTATTAAAACCTCTCATCCTCTTGTAGCGGATGAGTACGTCCTGAATGACATTATTGAGCGCATGGCCGAGATGGAGAATATCGGTCACATTCGGCGGGGGAATGACAATGGAGTACCGTGGCCCCTCATCGCTGGAATTGGGCGAGAAAACACCCTGTTCTTTCCAGTGGTCAAGCCATTTTTCTTCCTGCTCTCTGGGGTTGTAATGCTTTGGTAGCTCCATATATCTCCTTTTCACAAGGGACAAGCCCTTTTATCTAGATCAGGCAAAGGGATAGACCACACATGGGCAATAACCCATTTGCCTCGAAAACCAAGAGCAGGTCCCTGCGCCTGTCAGAAAAACAGAAATCGCAACAGACCTCTATAAGCCCTGCCCTCTATGTAAGTTCTATGTATGCCATCCGATCTCTGCTGTCTTTCAGGTCGCGGCTGGCGTATCCTGTAAAAATAAAGAAAGGATAGAGTATGTCAACACAATTCAAAATTGCCTTTGAACATCGGCTACAAAATTTTTTTGGGTTGAATCGGAAATGGTATTGAGTGTTTCCCTGGGGAATAGCAAGGTTCAGGCAAAGATTAGAATAACTGGGTTTTTAGATGGCGACCTTTCCCTCAAGACCGAACTGATCTATAAGTAAGGTAAGATCGTCTATTCTGAAGGGTTTTCTAAGCACGGGTATGCCCTGGGGAACATTGTCCCTTATCCACAGATCGTCCTTGCCTGTGAAGAGAATAACCTGCTGCCCCTTGTCCCTTAGGTCTCTGGCGAGATTTGTGCCGTTCTCATTGCCGAGTGTGACATCGACCATAACGAGGGCATAGTTGCTCTCACTGAGCAAACGATTGGCCTCTTCTGTCTTCAGTGCCTGCCTGACTCCAATGCCCATATCGCCGAGTACCTCTTCAAGTATATCACATACCCGCCAGTCGTCATCTACAACAAGAACACTCTTATCCATCAATCCCCTCGAAACTGGTTAGCATTCCAAATTGCTCAGTGTCCTGAATTATATATCATGGCGATATATATATCAACTTTTTTTATAGGATTTCGTCAGACAATACCATTTTCGAGGCAGGCCTTGATAAAGACCTCAATATTGCCGTCCAGAACCGAGTCTGCATCGCCGACCTTTACCTCTGAGCGAAGATCCTTGACCATTTTGTAGGGATGCAGAACATAGCTTCTGATCTGGCTTCCCCACTCGATCTTGCGCTTTTTGTCCTCCATTTTCTGCTTTTCTTCGTCCCTTTTCTCCATCTCTGCTGCATAAAGGCGGGAGCGGAGAATCTTCATGGCAGTGTCCTTGTTTCTGTGCTGAGATCTCTCGTTCTGAGACTGGACAACAATGCCCGATGGCTCATGGGTGATCCTGACAGCTGAGGATGTCTTGTTGACGTGCTGTCCACCTGCCCCCGATGCCCTGTATGTGTCGATTCTGAGATCATCGGGATTTATCTCTATATCAATGTCATCCGATGCCTGCGGATAGGCAAACAGTGACGCAAAGGATGTATGCCGCCGGCTGTTGGAATCATATGGAGAAATCCTGACCAGCCTGTGAACGCCGATCTCGCATTTCATGTAGCCATAAGCATATTCGCCCTCAACGGTAATTGTTGCGCCCTTGATCCCTGCCTCGTCACCCGGGGTCAGGTCAACTATGTCGTATTTGAAGCCCTTCTTCTCGAAGAAGCGTGTATACATACGCAGGAGCATATCCGCCCAGTCCTGGGCCTCGGTGCCGCCGGCCCCGGAGTGAATGACAACGATGCAGTCCTTGTCGTCGTCCCTTCCGGAAAGATAGGAGTCCAGCTCCATGCTCTCAACGGATTCCATTAGATTGCTGTATTCCTCCACAATCTCGGAGTATTCCTCGTCCTCTGGCGCCACAAGCTCGGAAAGTTCGAGAAGGTCGTCTATGGTCTGGATCAACTTCGTGAGTTTTTCCAGCCTGTCGAGCATGCCTTTTCTCTTTCGCATTATCACCTGACTCTCCTTTTTCTCCCAGAAGTCAGGCTCCTGCATCAATTTGTCGTATTCAGCGAGCTTATCTTTCAGTGCATTCGGGTCAAAGATACTCCTTGAGCTTATCAATCCTACCCTTGAGTGCCTGCAGATCTAATGTTGTCTCCATAATAGGTCCTTTCTATTCCTGTCAAAGCCGCTTCGGGCCAAATAAGTTCTTTTTCGTGAAAAACAGTCCATTTCCATTAGCTTATCGATGGTCTTCGGACAACCATTTATCATTGACCCAGAGATATGCTCGTGGCGAAGATGATTTCCATACTCCTTACACATGAAAGAGCAGAAATATCTAATTTTCAATACTTTAGCAGGTCCAATAAGAAATAACCCTGCAATCAGCTTTATATATAGGGGGGTTTCCTCGAAAGTAGCAAGCTAATTTCTATGAAATCTGCGGTGCATTAAAAATGATAATTGATTTATCTCCATTATCAGCTCATGGATATACATACAACAGATCAAATAAATTGACACAGGAGCGGTAGATGTGATATTTTTGCTGGAGGTATCATGGCTTTCAGAAATCAAATATTCATGTTTCTTATCCTTTCGGTTGCTCTTTCTGCGCCAATTGCAATCACTCCGCAGACAACCTTCATTGATGCCATACATTGCGATGACTATTCTGAGGACTATGACATTGACAATGGCGGAAATCTCTATGTCTTTGTCAAGAACACAGGCACAGAGCCTGATCGCATCTCAGATGTGCGCATCAATGGTTCGAGCGCAAACTATACATGGTATAGATTCTTCCCCGAAGAGCTGGGATCGGCAGGCAGCCCAACGAGCTTTGCCACTGTTATAGTCAAGGGCACAGATGCGCCACTTGCCGAAGGTGAGTCAATAACGATAGAGGTATATTCCGAGAATGGGGGCTATGACGGCCAGTCGCGGACGCTGTCCTCCCCTGACCTCAGAATCGGCAATGCCATAGCATCGCAGGACATGACAATGCTCAATATCTTTGTCCGCAATGACGACAGCCTCTGGCGGAGAATCACAGGCATAAAGATCAATGAAAGGTCATATACACCCGGCTCATCGCCTGAGCTTTCTGTTGTCGGTGGCAGCTATGACATCCCACCGAACAGCGTGCTGATACTCAAGGTCGATTGGGGCTATGCTATGGAATATCTCATGTCCCTTGCCCTGCGCATACAGTCGGAGAGGCTGGACGGCTCCAATTCCCGATGGACAGGCTCAGGTATAAGGCTGATTGAGCCGCGCTTTGTGATAGGCAACTGGTCCAGCTCCCTGCCGGAGGAGGAAGACGGCATGGCCTATGCTAAGAAGCTCCAGCTCGACTTCAACAATGGCCCCGGCAACTGGGCATTCATGAATGATATGTGGGACAGGTATCACATATATTCTTCAATACAGCTCTCCGCACCCATAGACCCTGTGCAGATCGAGAATCAGCGGCATAATGACGGCCTTTTGTTCTGGTATGTAAAGGACGAGCCGGATCTACACGAGCATCCCAGCCCAGACATTCTCGAAAGGGCAGAAACATATCACACGAATGACCCGGAGCATCCGACATATCTAAATCTCTGCGTCAGCCGTTGCTACAGCGAATTCGGCAATCAGACGGACATAATAGGCATGGATCACTATGCTGCATTCTCCGCACCGAATATCATAGAGCTGACATGGGGTCTCAGATACGCAGACCTCCGCGAGGCCTTCGACTATACAGAGGTATTGAAGTGGAATACAGAGCCGAGGCCGATGTGGGTCTGGGTTCAGCTTGCCAGCGGAGTGTGGGACACACAGCCCCTTGCCTGGACTGTGGACTATCAGTACTGGGCGCATATCATGTCTGGCTCCAAGGGCTATCTATGGTTCAAATACGGCGCAGGCTATGAATCAGACAGCGACTATGAAAATGCCATCGAAGAGGCCGAGGAGCTGACAAGACAGCTCTCAGGCGTTAAGAATCTCTGCCTTATGGGCGAACCCCTCGACAATATAACACGCTCCACCTCAGATATATATTGCCGATCCCTTGTCGGCGAGGATGCTATGGTCATCGTAGTTCTCAACGACAGCTACACAATGAGCGGACCATGGTTCTATCCTGTATATCTTCAATATGAGATCGACTATACGATCACAGCACCCCTCCCCGGCTGGATATCCACAGCCAATGTATATCGGGTAACACCTGATGGCAGGGATTTCTCTGTGCCACATACCATTTCAGGCGGAAATATCACCATAGGGGCAGTGGACATACACTATGACAGCCATGTATATGTCATAACAGACGGAGATACCGAGCCTCCCAAGCCCCCTGAGCGCGCCCACTTTGCCCAGCTTTCCGACCTGAACACATATACACTGACATGGAAAGAGCCTTGGGATAATTTCGGTGTAGAGAGATACAGGCTCTATAGAGACGGCATAGAGTTCGCAGAGACACGCCACCCGATTTTCCAGACAACAACAGGCCCTTCTGTTGCAGGGGATTTCAGCATCAGAGCCGAGGATGCAGCAGGAAATCTCTCCCTGCCAAAGCAAATTTCATACGGCATGACTCGTTTCGATGACAGCGACAATCTCGGCAGGAACAGAGGCTATCTTGAGCGATGGGATATGACCAATCAAATAGCAGCCTATAATGTGGAAGACGGTGCATTGACCCTTCATATCGGCGGTTCAGACCCATATATCATATCCCCGATTCTATATTTGCCCACTTCGACATATCGCTATTTCCGCCTGAGAATGCGCAACAATACAACATCTACACTTGCCCGCCTCTTCTGGGTGACAGCCACAGACCCTGTCTGGAATGCCGAAAAGTCTGCCTTTATGACCATAGAGACAGACAGCGATATGCACGACTACTATCTCCACATGGACGACTATCCAACATGGTCAGGCACAGTGACACAGCTTCGCCTCGACCCCATTGACGACGGTGTCACGTCATCCGGCACAGTTGAGCTTGACATGCTAGGTGTGCAGTGGTTCATGCCACTTGATGTAATCGGCGATGGCAATGCCCTGCCCGAAAAAGCAAGGATCACCATCCACCCCAACCCCTTCAACTCTGCCCTCCGCATCACAGCCCCAGAAAATGCCAACGTCACCATACACGACACACAGGGGCGCATCGTCGCAGACCTCGGCAAAAAGCGTATATGGCAGGCAGAGGACGATGTGGCAAGTGGAGTTTATATTGTCCGTGCTGTTGTGGGGGATGTGGTAGTTGATGGGAAGGCGGTGTTGATCCGATAAACAATGTTTTGTCGGGATTGTAGGGAACGGACTCGAACATCGTCTTCGATGTTCGACGGCCGTTCCTTATTCGTGGCCTGTCGGGGATTGTCTAATTCAGGGATATTTACCTCCAATCAATTCGATAAGGAACGGTCATAAGAATGCCCATTCCCTACATTCGGTAATTGGGTTTTTGAACATTTGCAGAAGGAAGAGGGCAGACACATGGGTCTGCCCCTACATAAGACGTTGTATTGCAATAAGATGTAATGGCAATGGACTGAGAAGTCCGAGTAAGCACCCATGTGTGCGCCCTTTTCTTTTACTACACCCACCGCTCCCTTCGACTCCGCTCAGGGCGTGGGCTAATCTCAAAGGTGGATGAGCGCGTTGCATTGAGCCTGTCGGTGAGTCGAAGCCATTTTCCCCTTGCCCCTCCCCACCCCAAAATGCTATATTACCCATGAAATAGAATAATATTCTTGAGGTGTGATATATGAGAAAAACTGTGTTTATTTTGATAGTCCTTTTCGCCGTGCTGCCCGTCTTTGCAGATGAGTATTGCAATCTTGAATATGTCGATAGTTGGACTTGTCCGATTATCAGAAGTTCGAGCATATGGAATGCAGGATTGGCATATCATGAAGGATATTTGTATTTCCCCGGTAGAGACCATGTTTATATTATAGAACCTGATACTCTTGGCAATCTCGAACTTGCTGGGACACAAGTTGATCTTGCAGATGATTACATAGGCGATGTAGTTGTTCGGAATAACCTTGCTTATGTATCCAATGCATACCATATGCTTATTTACGATGTAAGTGATCCTTTGGATTTTGATTCTCTCGGAAGTTGCCCAGTCTCAGTGGTTAATCAAATCTTCCTGATGGACACACTTTTGATAGCTGTTGCCCGTCATTTGCACGTTATTAACATTGCCGACTCCACTAATCCAACCTATGTTCGAGGTTACGCAATACCCTGGGACGACCACTATTTACCCTATGTCAGCCAGGATATCTATCCCTATGTGCTTGTGCCGGTCACTATTGATG
>NPID01001638.1_pt4 | contig 53458 bp, 45 predicted proteins | sample 8637491 | NCBI WGS metagenome assembly NPID01 (sample SAMN07420843, study PRJNA396082) | bioreactor metagenome | isolation source: sample BA6 brine-fed electro-methanogenic bioreactor BA | place: Japan: Kochi | collected 2016-06-14 | reverse complement strand
GACCCACTGATTAAGAGTCAGTTGCTCTGACCAACTGAAACTACATCTGGGTTTCAGGATTTTGCAACGCTTGCCGGTCTATCGTAAGGTTGAATCGGTTGATTGGTTGGTCTGAATGCCAACTGAGCTAATGGGGCAAAAAAAAAGCTGACAGTTACGCCAGCTTTATAAAAAAAATTACCCCATCTAGGATTCGAACCTAGGACCCACTGATTAAGAGTCAGTTGCTCTGCCAACTGAGCTAATGGGGCATAATAAACTTCTCAAGCTAACCCCATCTGCCATCAAACTGGAATCGTGCTTTTGGTTGGCTGGGTGCCAACTGAGCTAATGGGGCAAAAAATGTCAAACTTCCCTTTGACCAAGGATACATTATATGAGGGTAGAAGGATTCGAACCTTCGGCCCACGGCTTAAAAGGCCGTTGCTCTACCAACTGAGCTATACCCTCATTCAACCGAAGGTCGAGAGGAGTTCATTTCAATGATTTCTGTGAAACACAGCTCATGTGAATTGAACAAATCTATTTTCAAATCGACCATTTCATCCGAATCTTAAGTGTGATCTATTGATTCACTTCCATAGTCTTTTCAAGAGTCGTTTTCAGTGGTTTCAGCAGAATGCTGTTTCCCTGTTTTCTCGTCGCTTTCTCGCCGCTTTTCGTGGGCGGTTTCTTTCACAGTCCCCTAATATATCGGATGAAGCTGAGGGGTCAAGGGAAAACTACTAATTCCTGCCAAGGTTAAGATTCTTAATCTTCTCAGATTCGAGCTTAACGTCTGTGTCTTTCCAGAGTTGATCCTGGTATTGCTGTATGTACTGGTCGGCTTTTCTCTGGGCAAGGCTGTTCTTTATCTGCGCTTCTACGTCTTCAAGGGGCAGCTTGCCGGCATCTCTATGTTCAACGACCTGGAAAATCTGGTAGACTTCGTTGATCGGCATTGCTTCTGTGTATTCTCCGGCTTTGAGGCTTGTGAGCTTGCTCTTGAGATCCGGGATGAGGTCATCTGTCGGGAGATATCCAATATCTCCTGATGGAAGCTGCTGAAATCCGGGGTATTTCTTGATCATTGAGTCGAATTCAATGCCGCCTTTTAACGCAGCTGTGACAATTTTGCCTGTTTCTTCGTCCTCTACTACAATCCTCTTGATGTGAACCGACTTTGGAGCAAAAAAGACAGAGTCATTGTTCTCATAAAAATCCCTGACTTCCTTGTCTGTTGGTGGTTCTGCGTCCTGGCCGATATTGTTGAGCATGACCTGCAAGAGGGCATCCTCAACCTGTCTGTTGACGAGAATCCTGGTCCCCGGAAGGGTATCGAGTTTCTCTTCCTGTACCTTGTCAAGCAGAAGTCTTCGTCTAATGATTGTTTCAACGACCTGTTGTTTGGCCTCTGGATTCTGCAGGACTGACTGAACCTGATCCTGATTCAGGAAATTCAGCTCAATGAGAAAGTCATTGACAGTTACGTCCTTGCCGTTGAACGTGGCCAACACCTCATCGTTTTGGGCAAAAACAGATGAAATAAGCACACTGATCAAAGCGATAATGATGCGGGTCTTCATTGGCAACTCCTTTGTTTTCAGTATAATTTACCCGTCAATTTAATGTATTTGTGTCAAAACACAAGGCAAAAAAGGGGGTATACCTTCCAAACACTCATTTAATGGGAGTTTGTGAAAAAATTAGCCCTTGACTTGCGGGTTTTGTGGAATAATTTGATATTAAAATTGAAGGAGTCAGATATGAAGAACTTTACGGTATTTTTGAAATGGTTCATCTATAGTGTTTTGGTGATAGCTATTGTGCCGGCTGTTGTGATGGTTGCCTCTCAGTCACATTTTCCTGAAAGCTACAGGGGAGAAGAGATTGTTGAGGTGATTCCCTTTCCCGAGGTACCAGCTGAGCAAGTGCAAGAGATTGTTGAAACAGACGAAGAGATTGTGCTTGCCCAGAACGAACTCCCTAGGGAGTCCAACGATGCCGCTCAGATTGAGAGGAGCCAGGTTCGCCTTGCCGATGCATCTCAGCCTGAAGAGACAGCCGATAAGAACGAGTTGCCCCTTGCTCCGGACTTCACACTCAAGGATGTTGATGGTAATGAATTCACCCTGTCTGAGAATCTCGGCAAACTTACTATTTTGAACTTCTTTGCAACATGGTGCGGACCATGCAAACGTGAGATACCTGATTTTGTAGACCTATATGAGAAATATAATGAACAGGGTCTTGAAATAATCGGTGTGTCGGTTGACAGAGGTCGCTCAGTTTCAAGAGTTAAGCCCATGTATGATCAGTACAAGATGAACTATCCCGTTCTTATGGAGGGCACATCAGTAGGAATGATGTACGGTGGAGTCAGTTCAATCCCGACAACGTTTATTATTAATGAAGAGGGGAGGGTACTGGGAAGGATTATGGGTCTGAGACCCCATGCTTTCTTTGAGCAGGTTATAAAGGAAGAGATGCTCGGGAAGTGATATTTCTGCATAATGATTTTCAGGGGGCTTCGGCCCCCTTTTTTTATTGGGGGCTATGGTTGTGCCCTATTGCCAACAACTTAAAAAATTATGCTTTTTCCCCTTTTTCGACAGGGAGAAATTGGATATATTGAAGGGATGTGGAGCGAGTTCATACATATTAAAGGCGCAAGAGAGCACAACCTCAAGGATGTCGAGGTCAAGCTGCCTCGTGGTAAGTTGATAGTGATCACAGGGCTTTCAGGCAGCGGAAAGTCTTCCCTTGCTTTTGACACGCTCTTTGCCGAAGGGCAGAGACGCTATGTCGAATCCCTCTCTGCCTATGCCAGGCAGTTCATCTCACTGATGGAAAAACCTGATGTCGATTTTATTGAAGGCCTTTCTCCGGCAATTGCCATTCAGCAAAGGGTTGCATCCCATAATCCAAGATCGATAGTAGCGACAAGTACCGAGATATACGATTATCTCAGATTGCTCTATGCCCGTATCGGCATACCACATTGCCCTGACTGTGGAGAGCCTGTTCAAAGGTGGCATCCGGAGGGTATTACGGACAGGGTTCTCGAACTTCCCGAGGGTACCAAAATTATGGTACTTGCTCCCATCATAAGGGGTAGAAAGGGTGAACACAGAACTTTGTTCAGCCGCATAAAAAAGGACGGATTTGTCCGTGTTCGAGTTGACGGAGAGGTTAGAAGTCTTGACGAGAAGATAAAGCTCGACAAGAACTTCAAGCATGATGTGGAGATAATTGTCGACAGGCTTGTCATCGGTGATGGCATTCGCAGCAGACTCTTCGAATCAATCGAGACAGCCCTGAAATTTGGTGAAGGGCTTGTTGGCATAGCCAATTTTGATACAGGAGAGGATACGCTCTATTCTGAGGACTACGCATGCCCGACCTGTAACACAAGTCTCCCAGAGCTGACACCGAGGATGTTTTCATTTAACAGTCCCTTCGGGGCCTGTCCCACATGCGACGGTCTGGGCACACAGATGACCATTGATCCGGATCTCATTGTGCCTGACAAGACAAAGTCCATTGCAGACGGCGCAATTGCAGCCTGGGGCGAGCCACTTGGCAAGCACTATTATTCCCGAATGAAGGCCATATCAAAGGAGATGGGTTTTTCGATTTTCACGCCCTTCAAGGATATCTCGGAAGATGGGCAAAAGGTCATTCTCTATGGTTCAGAGGGTAAGAAGTTCCACTTTAACTACGAGAGTTCCGACGGTAGGTGGAAGGGCGAGTTCGAGGATACCTACGAAGGGGTCATCCCCAATCTTCTGCGCAGATACAAGGACACGTCATCGGAGGGTATTCGCAACTGGATCGAAGGTTTCATGCGGAAATTTCCATGTCCCGACTGCGAAGGGTCAAGATTGCGTAAAGAGAGCCGTGCTGTTCTCATACGGGGAACCAATATCGGCGAGGTCACTGCCATGACTATAGAAAAGGCTGATAAGTTTTTTCAAGGACTTTCCGAAGACTTCACCGAGCGTGAATGGATAATCGCCAAGCAGATAATGAAAGAGATTCGGGAAAGACTCGGCTTTCTTGTGGATGTCGGTGTTTCCTATCTCACTCTCGACAGGGAGAGCCACAGCCTCTCTGGCGGAGAAGCCCAGAGGATAAGGCTGGCAACACAGATCGGCTCCCAACTGGTAGGTGTCCTTTACATTCTCGATGAACCATCAATAGGCCTGCATCAAAGGGATAACCTTAGATTGCTCAAGACTTTGCTTCATCTGAGGGATATTGGCAACACTATTGTTGTTGTGGAACACGATCTTGATACTATCAAAGCTGCAGACTATGTCCTCGATCTTGGTCCTCGAGCTGGCGTTCATGGTGGTGAGATAGTTGCACTCGGCACACCGGATGAAGTCAGGGAAGTTCCCGACAGTCAGACAGGGAGATATCTCCGCGGAGACCTCGATCTGATGCAATCGCGGAAAAGAGATCCAGATCCTAAGAAAGTTCTTAAGCTGTCCGGGGCCATTGGTCACAATCTTAAATCAGTCAACCTGTCAATACCAATTGGTCTTTTTACATGCATTTCAGGTGTATCCGGCTCGGGCAAGAGCTCACTCATAAATGAGACCCTATATCCAGTACTGGCAAGACAATTCCACCGTTCCCATGCAAAACCCCTCGGATATCGAAACATCGGTGGATATGTTCATCTTGATAAGGTTATCAATATTGATCAGTCTCCTATAGGCAGAACACCGAGGTCAAATCCTGCAACATATACCGGAGTCTTCACACCGATCAGGGAGCTCTTTGCATCCCTGCCGGAATCAAGGGCGATGGGCTATAAACCGGGTAGATTTTCCTTCAATGTGAAGGGCGGCCGTTGCGAGGCATGCGGCGGGGCAGGACAGGTCAAGCTGGAGATGCACTTTCTCCCTGATGTCTATATCCCCTGCGATACCTGCGGTGGCAGAAGATATAACAGCGAAACCCTCCAGATCAAGTATAAGGGCAGGAACATTTCTCAGGTACTGGATATGACCGTTGATCAGGCCAAGGAGTTTTTCGAGGCCATACCTGCCATTTCTGAAAAGCTCAATGTACTTTCGGATGTTGGTCTTGGCTATATCTGCCTTGGGCAAAGTGCGACCACACTATCCGGTGGAGAGGCACAAAGGGTCAAGCTATCAAATGAGCTGGGTAAAAGGGCGACAGGAAAGACAATGTATATCCTCGATGAACCGACTGTCGGACTCCATGCAGCCGATGTTCAGCTCCTTCTTAAAGTACTCGATGCCCTTGTCGAAATGGGCAATACTGTCGTGGTCATAGAACATAATCTTGAGATTCTGTCCGCATGTGACTGGATAGTTGACCTTGGTCCTGAAGGTGGCGATAAGGGTGGGACTATTATTGCCGAGGGAACACCAAAGGATATTGCATCCAACGAAAAGAGCTATACAGGAAAATTTCTCGCCGAATATATAGATGGAAAAGATTAGCGATTACCACTACAATCTTCCCGAAGATCTCATAGCACAGAAGCCTTCACAGAAGAGGGATCATTCCAGGCTGCTAGTCCTGCATAGAGGGCAGGACAGAGTTGAAGATACTCATTTCTACAATATTTTCAACTACCTGCAAAAAGGCGATCTTCTGGTTGTGAATAATACCAGGGTTATGCCTGCCAGGCTCCTTGGTGTCAAGAAACAGACCGGCGCGCTCATCGAGATTTTTCTTCTGAATCAGCTGGATGATGATATCTGGGAGGTTCTTTCCCGACCAGCAAAGAGATTGCCACAAAGGAGTATAGTTGAGTTCCGTGATGGAGCAGATCTTGTCATGGAGGCAGAGGTTTTAGAAGTACACGAAGGTGGCAGAAGGATCGTGAGGTTCTCTGGCTTTGATGATTTTGACAGGGCTTTGGAAAGGGTGGGTCATGTACCATTACCCCCCTATATCAAGAGGGATGACCAGCCTGAAGACAGGGAGAGATACCAGACCGTTTTCGCAAAGGAGCGGGGAGCGGTTGCCGCTCCTACTGCCGGTCTTCATTTTACGCCTGAGCTGATGTCAGTCCTTAGGGCGAGGGGTGTTGAGTTCTGTGAGATTACCCTTCATGTCGGAATCGGTACATTTCGCCCCATAGAGGTTGAAGATCTGAAGGATCACGATATGCACGAGGAGTATTACTCTGTAAGTGAAGAAGCCGCACGAAAGATAAACCAGACGATATCTTCTGGACATCGTGTTGTCGCAGTGGGTACAACAAGCGTCAGAACCCTTGAGACTGTCGGGTATCCGATGAAGGAGCAGAGCGGCTTCACAGACATATTCATACGTCCGCCATATGAGTTTAAGGTAGTTGGTGGTTTGATCACGAACTTTCACCTTCCCCATTCATCGTTGCTTGTCCTTGTATCTGCCCTTGCAGGAAGGGAGAAGATACTCGAAGTCTACAAACATGCCGTTGCAGAGAGATATAGGTTCTTCAGCTATGGCGATGCAATGCTTATAATCTAAACATACTGATATTATTGAGGTTCAGGGAGTTGTGTCAGATTCTTCCTTGATCAATGTGCCGGGTATCCTTTGCTTTGATCTCAGATTAATTGAAGATTGAGGACCAAAACCCTCTGTTATTTTGTATTCTCGCTCTGTGATCGGCACTGCGCGTATAAGCATATATTCTTTGAATATACGAACTGCGTGAACCATGAAATCGAACATTTTTCTGAGATAGTTTATATCCATCTGCTCAATCTCTTCAAGGGGTGTTTCCAGCATTATAGCTATCAGGGGGTTCTCCTGGAAGGGCAGGGGGTCAAAGGCATCAAGTTGGATCTGCTGGGTTTCGTATTCCTTCTCTACCTTAACGAGTTCAGCAACTACATCTTCGGTTTTATAGCCAGTGATGTGGAGTTGATGCTGTAACTCGCGTCTTTTGAGTGCGATCTCTGTCAATCGGGCGAATTCTTTCATGACAACGTGAGTGTCGAAGGTTGGATGGCACTCGCCGACTTTCTCTACGATTCTATCCTTCATCCACTTAACTATCTTTTTATCGAGAAACTGAACCCTCTGTCTCGTCGATTCATCGCAGGCTCCGTAACAGCTGTACCATTTCGGCAGTAATCTGTTATCTCCGGGTACGAAAACCCTGTTGGAAAAGGCCCTTATGTCCTTTCCGCAATAGCCGCACTTGATGTGATTTTTGTCAGAGAGCATCCCCCATGGCACCGGGGATCTCGGTAGGAGGAAGAGATTGCCCTTTATAGGTTTAGGGCCCTCTGGTTCTTCCTTTGGTGGTTCATATATTGGCTTTTTCTTAATCATACACCTTTCCAGTTTTTTACTCACTCTTCTTATACGCAATATATAAATATAGAGAAGAAGCGCAAGTTATTGCCTTTTCATTTATCGGAGCGACATAGGTGTGATTTAGGAAAAAGCCCCCTCTTTTGGAGGGGGCTTTCTTTATATCAGAGAAGTACTTTTCTGGAAAGTTTGATCTTTCCGCCTTCGAGGCCTATGACCTTGACCTTTATCTTCTCGTTCATGCTCAGAACATCCTCAACCTTGCCAATTCTTTCTTTGGCTATTTCTGAGATGTGCAGAAGACCATCTGTACCTGGAAGTATCTCGACAAAGGCTCCATACGGCATGATTGATCTTACAGTGCCTTCATATACCTTGTCCATCTCGGGTACGGCGGACATCATCTCGATGTGATTGAGGGCTTTTTCAACACCATCAGCATTGACAGAGGCGATGACAACTCTTCCATCGTCGTCGATGGATATCTTTGTGCCTGTGTCCTCCTGAAGTGCGCGGATATTCTTACCACCCGGTCCGATAAGCTCACCGATCTTATCCTTGGGGATGAATACTGTCTCTATTCTCGGTGCATATGCCGAGAGCTCGCTTCTTGGTTTGTCGAGAGCTTCAGCCATCTTGCCGAGTATATGCTTTCTGCCTTCAAGGGACTGGACCATTGCATCCTTCATTATCTCGATGGAGATTCCAGGGACCTTGATATCCATCTGGAAGGCGGTGATGCCCTCTGCTGTTCCAGCAATCTTGAAGTCCATATCGCCGTAATGATCCTCTTCGCCTGAGATATCGGAAAGCACAACATAGCTGTCGCCATCTGTGATCAGACCATTGGCGATTCCTGCAACTGCCTCCTTGATAGGTACGCCGGCGTCCATCATAGATAGCGAACCTGCACAGATTGTAGCCTGTGAGCTGGAGCCATTGGACTCAAGCACATCGCTTACAACACGGAGTGTATATGGGAAAGATTCCTCATCGGGAATTATGGATGACAGGGCTGTCTCTGCGAGATGACCGTGACCGATTTCTCGTCTTCCGGGGCCCCTTGCAGGTCTTGTTTCGCCCACTGAGAATGGTGGGAAGTTGTAGTGAAGCATGAAGGATTTCCATGATTCACCCTCAAGGTTTTCGATCATCTGCTCATCGAGCTTTGTGCCGAGTGTTGTGGCTGCCAGAGCCTGTGTCTCGCCCCTTGTGAACAGTGCTGAACCGTGGGCTCTCGGAAGGACTCCAACCTCGCATGTGATCTCTCTTATGTCCTTTGGTGCTCTTCCGTCCATTCTCTTGCCCTCTTTGAGTATTCTTGCGCGCATTATATCTCTTATCAGGTCTTTTACAATGCCACCGATTCTTGGGACAAGCTCTGAATACTCTTCTTCGTTCTCCTCAAGGAAACCCTCTTTGAGCTCTGCTTTTAGCTCATCGAGCCTTGTATTTCTATCCTGCTTTGTCTCTGCAGTCTCGATAATCTCGATGATTCTGTTTCGAGCCTTATCCTGTACATTTTTGATGAAGTCCTCAGGTTTCTCCGGTGGCTCGAAGGCGATCTTCTCCTTGCCGGCGATCTCCATCAGTTCTTTTTGAATGTCAGTGAGCTTTGCAAGACGGGGCTTTGCAAATTCAAGAGCTCCGATAATATCTTCCTCGGAAACCTCGAAGGCATGTCCTTCTACCATGAAGATATCCTCGCCAGTACCGGCAACGATGATATCCATATCGCTGGACTCTCGCTCCTGTACTGTCGGGTTGAATATGTATTCTCCGGCAATCTTGCCTATTCTCATTCCGGCAAATGGTGCTCCGTGCGGAACATCGGATATTGCCATTGCAGCGGATGAACCGAGTATACCGAGTACATCGCCGTCAAAAAGCTGATCAAAGGATATGACCCAGGCAAAAACCTGGACCTCGTTATGGTAGCCCTCTGGGAAAAGTGGTCTCAATGGTCTATCTATAAGCCTTGAACTGAGTATCTCTTTCTCGGTGGGACGTCCTTCTCTTTTGAAGAATCCTCCCGGAATCATTCCTGCGGCATATGCCCTTTCTCTGTATTCGACAGACAGGGGCATAAAGTCTATGCCTTCCCTTGCTTCCCTTGAAGCGCAGACAGTTGTGAGGACATGGGTATCCCCCATCTTCACAACAACAGACCCATTAGCCTGTTTGGCGACCTTCTGGGTCTCGATTACGATGGTCTTTCCATCGATTTCACACTGTACATGTTTCATCTTACTTTCCTCTTGCCAACTCATGTGGCTCTTTCTGCCGGACCTGTTCCGGCTCTCTTTTTTATATCCATACTATGTGAATTCTTATTTATATAAAAAAGGAGAAAAGGCTGAGCCTTTCCCCTTTTTTGATACTTCCCATGTGGCACTTGGCCATATAAAATCACTCTACTTACGAATTCCCAGTTCCTTGATCAACCACTGGTATTTCTCGGGATCTTTCTTGTTGAGATAGCGAACGAGCTTCTTTCTCTGGCCGATCATCTTGAAGAAGCCGCGTTTTGCATTTGTATCGTGCTTATGCATTCTGAAATGGTTCATGAGCATGTTGATCCTCTCGGTCAACATTGCGATCTGTACCTCTGTGGAGCCAGTGTCGTTCTCGCTAGTCCCGAATTTCTTTCTGATTTCATCCTTTTCTCTGACATTGAGCATACTATATTTACTCCTGGTATTCTTTGGTTTTACCCTATCTTTCTATAATAAACGCCGGAACTTTTCTTTGTCAAGTATCAATTGGTCAATCAATGCTTTTTTCGATGGAAATTTTCTTTCATCACGTAATTTATATAGAAGGGAAATGCTGATGTTATCGGGGATAATCTCGGGAGTATCCATCAGGTGTATCTCTATGGAGCGATCACCGTTGTCGAATGTTGGCCTTTTCCCAATGTAAACCAGCCCGGGGCCAAGTCTTTTCTCAACTGCACCGTAGACTCCGTTTGAGGCGATAAGTTTTTCAGGGGGGGGAAGTATATTTATGGTAGGAAAGCCCAGTGTGGATGCAATTCCAAGCCCTTTTGTCACTTCACCTGATATGAGATAATTATAGCCGAGGAATTTCTCTGCGAGCTCTATACTGCCCTCCTCAATGAGGGTCCTGATTGTTGAGCTTTTCACCGGTGTGCCGTCGATTTTCAGAGGAGGGATCTCAACCACTTTCAGCTGTGAGACATTCTTTGTGTCGCCATTCCTGTTATATCCGAAGCGGAAGTCATATCCACCGACAAGTACACTTGCCTTAAGAATATCTATCAGAATGCTGCTGACAAAGCTCTGATAACCCGTCGTTACTAGCTCTCTGTTGAATGGCAAAATCAGCAGATTCTCAAGCCCAAGTTCCTCCAGTATACCGATTTTCTCCTTCAATGTTGTCAGATTCTTGATCTTGCCTTTTGAGAAAAACCTTTTGGGAGGTGGTTCAAAGGTTACCATTACTGAGCTCAGCCCTTCTGCTTGAGCACATTGGAGGAGACTCGCAAGTATCTGCCTGTGACCCATATGTATTCCATCAAAAGTGCCAACTGTGACAGCGGTGGGCTCTGTGAGTGCTTGCTGTGGATTTAGTATATTCATCGGGTGTATACAGTCCTCAGCCTGTATTCATCAGCGGTTGTGGTCTCTGCGACGGCAATCAGAATACTCTCATAGCAGATCAGAAAGATTCCCTTTGCTGAAATCTGGCCGAGATACGGTCGTATGCCATTCCTTATCTTTGCCACATCCTGCTCTTCGCATTCTACGGTTGGGTAGATGAGAGAAAGAGCTTCAAATGGCGAGAGTATCTTGTGGTGTATCTCATTTTCTGTATCGAGTTCCTTCAGTTCAAAGGGATGAATAGCCGTCCGTCTCAATGCCGACAGATGCGATGGACATCCCAGTTTCTTGCCCAATTGATCAGCGATCGATCTGATGTAAGTGCCTTTCGAACATGAAATTGAGAACTCAAGGTCCGGGGGCGAATAACTAATTTCCGTGATGCTCTCAACAAAAACTTCTCTTGGGGGGGCTTCTTTCGCAATCCCCTTTCTTGTCCAATAATAGAGGGGCTTTCCCTCGACCTTGACTGCGGAGTAGGGTGGGGGAGTCTGAATTAGAACACCGTCAAAGGATTTGAGTGTTTCTAGGACATCTGTCAGTTCTGGGTAGGATTGACAACGTTCCAATATCTCGCCTTCCCTGTCCCACGTATCGGTAGAGAAGCCAAAGGTCACCTGTGCTTTGTATGTTTTCTTGCCATCGAGAAAGAACTGGAGAAGTCTTGTCGTCCGACCTGAAAGTACGATCTGCAGTCCTGTAGCCATGGGATCCAGTGTGCCAACATGTCCGGTCTTTTTGAGGCCGAGGGTGCGGGCTACTTTATCGTCCCATTTGCGTGAGGTTATCCCGGCAGGTTTATCTGTCAGAATTACGGACATAGAACTCCTGTTACAGGTACAACAGGCATGAACTTCTGGTCTAATGGATTACTCATGGAGGGTTTATCTGTCAGAATCATAGACATAGGTCTCCCTCTCGAGAAATTTTGGGCTTTGATCTGTGTCATGCCTATTGCACCCATGCTGTGTATATGTGGGATCCACGAACAGTATTATCATATTTATCAGAAATGAAAAGTTTTCTCATCATATTAAATATGTCCAATGCGTTTTCTGCAGTATTCAAGATCAATTTATTCCCCGAGCATTGGGATGATCACATTCAGGATTTTTTTCTGTGCATTTTCGATGCTGTCATGGATATTGCATCCTGAGGCATTGATTCTGCCTCCACCGCCAAAGCTCCTTGCGATGACGCTGACATCGTATCCCTGCCTGGACCGGAAGGAAATTCTTATATTATTCGGCTCAAGCTCCCTGAACAAAAGGGCTATCTTAACCCCTTCGATCATTATTCCAAGGTCTACAATCCCCTCAGTCTGGTGAAGCAGAGCCGGAGAGTCAACATTGTCAGCAGTTAGTTTGATTACGCTTATCTGACCTTCTGAGTAGAATTCAAGGCTGTTCAGAGCTGTTCTCATATTTGATATGTAGGACATCGGATGATTCCAGTATACTGACTTGGCTACCATTTCCGGAGATGCGCCTTTTTCGACCAGAAAGCCGGCAACATCAAAGCATTCTTTTGTAGTGCCAGAAAAGGCAAATTGACCGGTATCTGTGAGAATTGCTGTGTAAAGGCCATTAGAAATCTCGGGTGTAAATTCGCAACCCATTTCAACCAGCAGCCGATAGACAAGAAGCCCGGCTGCGGGGGCCTGTGTATCTTTATATATAATTTCACCAATATCCGGCACACCTTCGTGATGGTCTATAATAATATCAATATCAGGGAGGTTTTCTTCCCCACCTATGTCCATCCTCGGGGCAGAGGAACAGTCTATGAGTACTGTTGTATATCTGCTGTTGCCATCGTAATGGCGCATGTCTGACATGTTTCTTTCAAGAAAAGCATATCTTTGAGGCAGCTCTTTCGGAAAGGGTATCGAAACATTCTTTCCGAGTTGATCAACAAGAAAACGGCCCAGAGCAATCATGGAGCCAAGTGAGTCGCCATCTGCGCTTTTGTGACCGAGAAGGAGGATATCACTTGAATCTCTAAGCCTTGTTGATAGATTTCTGAGAATAGAATATTCAGCCATCGTCTTCTTCTTTAGGAATTGTATCCGAATCCGGTTCGTCAGAAATTGAGTCTATAACCTCTTCCATCTCTGCTGCTTTTTCCATGGTATCGTCAAATTTGAAGACAAAGTGGGGGGCAAATTTCAGTGAAAGGCTCTCTGTTACCATCCTCTGTATGTAACCTGAAGCCTTGCGAAAGGCCTTTGCAACGTCCTTTTTCTCCTCATCTGTTCCGATCATGCTATAGAAAATGGTGGCATTTCTCAGGTCTGGAGTGACCTTGACATCGGTAACTGTGATGAAGGTCAACCTCGGATCACTGACCTCGGTAAGAAGGATATTTGAAATCTCTCTCTGTATGAGGTGTGCAACCCTTCTTGTTCTGTGTGACATCTATTCTCTCCCTGTATTGAAAAAAAGAAGAGGGAATGTTCTTCCCTTTCAGAGGATTTCAGTGAAGGTTTCAGTTACTACCACTCGAGTATCCCTTTCGATCAGCTGATCCACCTTTGTGAGTGTCTGAGTCAATCGTTTCCTGTCCTGTGATACAGTTGACACCGCAATAGCGCTTCTTTGAAGCAGGCTGTGAAATCCGATTTCTGCCACAGAAACATTGAACTTATTCCGAAGCCTGTCCTTGATGCTTTTGACCGCAAAGCGTTTTTCTTTGAGGGATTGGCATCCGGGTATGAAGAGCTCAATTATCCTGGTGCCTACGGAATAGGTATGATCAGAGTCCTCTCTGAGATCCTCTATTTCTGATTTGTCAATTTCCATAAATATAGAACCGGACGACAAAGTCGTCCGGTTAATGCTTCATTTATCTTGTCAGGCGTCTTGTAATCTCTTTTTCCTCGAAAACTTCGATTACATCGCCATCTTCAAAGCTGTGATTGTCGGTTATCGTGATTCCGCACTCATAGCCTTCCTGAACCTCGCTGGCATCGTCCTTGAATCTCTTAAGGGTGTCGATTTTACCCTCGGCAATGAGATTGCCATCGCGATAAAGACGGGCTATTGCATTTCTTCTGGCTATGCCCTTTTTGATATAACAACCTGCTATATCACCGGTTTTCGAGGAATGGAAGACCTGTCTGACCTCAATTGTGCCGATCTGATTCTCCACAATTTCCGGTGCGAGAAGTCCTTCAAGGGCAGCTATGATGTCTGCCTGGAGCTCATATATGACCCCATAGCTGTTGACCTCTACGCGCTCTCTGCGCATTGCTTCGCGAGCCCTTGTATCGGGTTTGACATTAAAGCCGATTACAACAGCCTCAGATGCGGCGGCAAGCTGAATGTCGTGCTCAGAGACTGCACCTACACCAGTGTGAATGATGTCTACCTCGGCATCCTCGGTCTTAAGGTGTGACAATAGATCGCGGATGGCCTCAGCAGAGCCGAAATAGTCTGTCTTGAGGACAACCTTGAGTATCTTCTTGTCCTTTTCGCTCATTCTCTCGTGGAAGTCTGACAGCGACATACGCCTGGACTTTGCAAGCAGTTCCTCACGCTTTACAGAGCTTCTCTGCTCTGCGATCTGCTTTGCTGAGCCGTCGTCGTCGGTCACGAAGAAGTTGTCACCTGCGCTGGGCACATCGTTGAAGCCTGTTATCAGAACAGGTGAAGATGGTCCGGCTTCCTCGACGATCTCATTACGTTCATTGTACATCTGTCTTACACGCCCGGAAGCAATGCCAGCTACAAAGGGGTCTCCCTTTCGGAGGGTTCCCTGTTGTATGATGACTGTTGCAATTGAACCGCGACCTTTGGAAAGTCCACCCTCGATGACATAACCCTTAGCAAGTCTTTCAGGATTAGCATTGAGTTCCATCATCTCAGCCTGAAGAAGTATAAGCTCCAGCAGCTCATCTACACCCTCGCCCTTCAGGGCGGATATCTCTATACAGAGATTGTCGCCTCCCCAGTCTTCGCATATCAGACCGTGGTCGGCCAGATCTTTTTTGGTGCGTTCAACATTGGCATCTGCAAGGTCACATTTGTTTATGGCGATGATTATCGGTATGCCTGCTGCCTTTGCATGACTGATAGCCTCTATGGTTTGAGGCATTACAGAATCATTGGCCGCAACAACAAGGATGACTATGTCGGTGACATTTGCACCCCTTGCTCTCATGGCAGTAAATGCTTCATGACCTGGTGTATCTATAAAAGTGAGCATCCCTGCATCAGTTTCAACCTGATACGCTCCGATGTGTTGTGTTATGCCACCTTTTTCTCCGGCAACAACATTTGCGTCACGGATATAGTCCAGAAGCGTGGTCTTGCCGTGATCGACATGGCCCATGATAGTTATGATCGGTGCTCTTGTCTCGAGCATCTCCTCCGGCTCGTCGTCCTCTTCCTCAACAATATACTCGTCCGCAGGTCTGACTTCAAAGTCATATGCTTCGGCGATAATCTTGATGATGTCAAAGTCAAGCCTCTGATTGATGGTAACCATGTAGCCTAGTTCAATACACTTTTTGATGATGTCCGTTGAATTCTGCTTCAGTTTATCGGAGAGTTCTGCAACTGTATAGCTGGTTGGGACATAGAGAACATTCCCCTCTTCTGGCAGAGTTTGTGCCTCGCCCTTCTGCTTTTTGAATTTCTTTTTCTTTTTTCCGGAATCGAGCTTGGCAAGTGTTCTTTTGACAGTTTCTCTGACCTTGTTCTCATCGATCTGGGCCAGTACTTTCTGTCTTCTTTTCTTTCGGGCTTCCCGCTCTTTTTTCTTCTTGTCTGTTTTTGCCACAGTTTTTGGGGGTTGGCCCTTCTTTTCCTTTTTCTGCTTGTACTCCTTTTTCGCCTCGGTCTGCAGAGATTTCAGGTGTTCTTTGACGCTTGTAAGCATATCCTCTGTCATGACACTCATGTGGCTCTTGACGGATTTATAGCCAAGATCCTGCAGAAGTGTAACAAGCGTCGATGATGAAAAACCGAAGGTCTTTGCAGCCTGGTGTATTCGGAGATTCTTTTTCTTCTCGCTCTTTTCGATATTTTCCTTCAAGGTACCCCCGTAATATTTATTCTGTTACATTTTCGCTATTTTCTTCTTTATCCGGCTTCCGTCTTTGGTCATCGCCGATTCTTGTGACAAAGGCGTTCTCAAGATTCACTTTCTCGACCATCTGTCGCGCGCTCTTGAGGAGTTCTTTGGGATCATCGCCTATATTCGGGATTATGTTAACAGCATCCATAGTCAACTTGGCGAGTTTCTGTACGGTATCGATCTCGAAATTCATAAGGGCATCGATAATATCCTGATTTGCCTCAGGGAGCTTTTCAATGGGTATCTGCAGAGTCTGATACTGTGTCTCAGAGAGCAGCGTGATTCTCCAACCAGTCAGTTTTGCTGCAAGTCTTGCATTCCTGCCCTTTGTTCCGATGGCAAGTGACAGCTGATCATCGGGAACAATAACGGTTATCTTTTTCTCTGTGTTATAGAGTTCAGAGAAAAGTACCGTAGCTGGAGCAAGTGCTCTGGAAACATAGGTTTCGGGATCCGGACTGAACTCAATGATGTCAATTTTTTCACCCGCCAGCTCTTTGACAACAGCCTGTACTCTTGATCCCTTGAGACCGACACAGGCTCCAACGGGATCTATCTTTGCATTGGTGGAGTAGACTGCAATTTTAGATCTCTCGCCTGGTTCCCTTGCAATGGATACTATTTCGACAAGACCTTCATAAATCTCGGGAACCTCAAACTCGAAGAGTTTCTGCAGAAACTGAGGTGCGGTTCTTGAAAGTACGATCTGAGGTCCTCTGTTGTCTTTATCTATTCTTATAACATAGGCACGCATTGTCTTGCCTGGTGTTGCTGTATCGCCTGGAATAACATCCCCCGCAGGAATTACAGCTTCATTTCTTCCGATATCAAGATAAATATTACCGCGGTATACACGCTGCACCATGCCGGACATTATCTCGCCGACTTTATGCTGGAAATCCTGGAAGACCTGTTCTCTTTCGGCTTCACGAATTTTTTCAATGAGCCTTTGCTTGGCAATCTGAATGGCATTTCTACCGAACTCTGCAGCAGGAAGCTGTACCCAAATCTCATCACCTGCCATTACGTCAGGATCGATTTCCTTTGCCTCGGCCTTTGCTATTTCCAGAGCGGGATCTTCGGGTGTTCTGACAACCTTTTTAAGAGCCTTGATATCGAGAAGTCCCTCGTCGGGGTCGATTTCGATCTGAATGTTCTCGTCTGTTCCGCACTTTTTCTTGATAGCCCTGAGGAGTGCTTCTTTGATTGTTTCAATCACTACTTCAGGCTCAAGACTCTTTTCCTTAGCAATCCCGTCGATTGCGTTGGCTATAGATATCTGGTCATTCCTCTTCATCAGTCCTCCACTATGGCTATATGACAATGCTTCCCTTTTTTATCGTTCTGATCGGGAACTCCATCTTCTCTTTATCTTCGACAACAACAGCCCCGCCATCATCGCTATTGATGACAGAGATTAGCTTTCCTTTTTTGACCTTCCCGTCTGTGAAGGTAATCTTGACTTTCTCGCCGATATTTCTCTCGAAGTCCCTCTTTGATTTAAGTGGTCTGTCCAGTCCGGGAGAGGATACGACGAGATAGTATTTGTCGGCAATGATGTCGGCAATGTCGAGCTCATCGGATATTGCCCGTGATATGTCCTTGAGGTTCTTGACAGTAATCGGTTCCTTCGGGTCATATACAAAGACAGTGAGCATGGGTCTTTTACCGGCACCCATTTCTATGTCGACTACTTCAAAGCCTTTACGGTCGACAACAGCGTGAACAATTTTTTCTATTTCCGATAGTAACTTATGCATAACTAACAATTATAAGTCTTTCCGATGAAAAAAGCAAATAATTACTGAGAGTGTTTCTATATTATGTAATAGATAGCCCTTAAGCTACTTTCTCAGTGAAGTGAATTTCGGAGAACAGTTCTTAAGTCACCCAGGGTAAAGGGCTTTGAGAGGAAGGCCGTGAATCCGTAATCACGAAAGTCCTCTCTGCTTTCTTTTATTGCGCTGGCAAGTATGAGTACTGTCGAAGGTGAGATCTGCTCAAAGGTCTTGAGCATATCCCTTTCCTTGATATCACCATAATGGAGGATAATTGCGGAAATTTTCTTTCCCTCTGCAATGTGACCTTCCAGAAGATTCAAAGCAGCTCCCGGAGTTTCTGCCTGTATTGTTGGATAGCCCAGTGTTTCCAGCATATTCGATATGACTTCCCTTACCAGAGTATCGGTTTCCTGAACGATTATCTTGTCGTTTTGACGAGCTATTACATCCTCATCGCTCTCAAGATCTGTGGCAGGAAGGAAGATTGTGACCCTTGTCCCCTGACCTTTCTCGGACTCTATCCTCATGTAGCCGTTGTGATTTCTGACAATTGAATGGGCTGTTGAAAGACCAAGACCTGGATGGTCATCCTTTGTGGTGTAAAAAGGGTCGATTGCAAAGAGAAGTTCTTCATCTGTCATTCCATCCCCATGGTCTGCAATGGAAACTCTGACATATTCCCCCACTGGCAGGACAAGACTATCTCCCTCATAGATTGATACATTCCTGGCACTCACACTTACTGAGCCACCCTCTGGAGATGCCTCGTTAGCATTTTGGATAATATTGTTCAATGCCTCATTAATTAGAGTTGCATCAATCTCTACTGTTTTAAGACTTCTGGATATATGGAAATGCGGATCAATGCCTGTTCCACTTAGATTAAAACGCACAGTATTTGTAATGATGTCTCTGAGGTTCATAGGGCGTTTCCAGGGGGTTCCACCGAAGGCAAAAATCTGCAGATTTTTTGTCAGTTCTCTCGCTTTGTATAGAGATTCCGTAGCCCTTTCTAATCTTGTCTTGACCTTTGGTTTGTCAGTCATTGCCATGGCAAGCTCAAGATTGCCCGAGATGGCCATCAAAATATTGTTGAATCTATGTGCCAGTCCACCTGCAAGACTGCCGACGGAATGGAGCCTACGCGCTACTTCGAGTTCATTTCTTGTTATGTTTTCAGAGGTGATATCACGTAGGGTCAAAAGGAAACCGTTTTTTTCTCCTTTCATATTCTCAAGGGGTATGAAGCGTGCATTTACATTTTTCAGCCGGCCCTCTGTGTCCTTTACATAGAGCAATCTGTCTTTATTGTCAGGGAAACTTGAGAATGCGTCATCAAGCTTCAAAGCCTTTCCGGAAACATCTGGATATAGTTTTATGGTTTTGGAAATCTTCTGATCGATGATATCCCTTGCATCTATATCCAGAATCTCAAGGGATGCCCTGTTAGCAAAATCGAGATTCCCTGAATTATCCGCCATTATGATACCAATATCTATGGTGTTAAGTGCTGTGTCCAGACTTTCAAGCTCTTCGAGTATTCTTTTCTCATAAGCATTTCGAATGGTGAAGTCAGGTGAGAAAAGAACAACTCTGTCGCTATTGATCTGTGAGGCGTAGAGCTCAAATTCTCTGTCGTTGAGCTTGGCGATGACAGTTCTCGGCTTTCCATCGAAAACAGCTTCAAGCTCTTTCCAGATAGTGGTACCCAGAAGGTCAATGATATTTTTGACACTTTCGGGGATATCCTGGCCGTTTTTATCTATGATATCTCCATCTCTATTGCAAACTATAGTGACTACAGGCGAATTTGCTAAGATCTGTTGGTAAACATGATATAGTCTCTCCAGCTTCAAATCTCTGTATGTCTTCTGTCTTATATGTCTTGCATGTATTCGTAAAAAATCTTGATGCCGAAAAATTTCTGATGAGAAGAAAATCTTTTGACCTGCGTTTGATCTGACCCCAAAATCAATGCTGGAGTTGCCGGAGAGTTTTGCAAGCTCAATTGCACTTAAAAAAGCCTCTCTATCCTCAAGGACAGGCAGAATATCTCCATCGGGTATTGCAGGTATCTCATCGATACTTTTTCCTATAATGTCAGAGAACGCATCCGAAAGGCTTTTCAGAAGGTATCCGCCGTCATTGTTCTCACTTATATCAATTATATAGTCGTTCTTTTTGAAGTTCTGTGAACCACTGACATATAGATGAACAGTGTACCCATCTTTTCCATAGGGAATTGATATTGTCTCTGAAACATGGACCTGATGCCATTTCTCGCTACTGGCTACAATCCCTTTTTCTGCATCTTCTATTGCCCACTCTGAATCAAATTTGTCTAAAAAGTCCTGCAATTTCTTGGGATCCATCTCTTCCTCATTTCTTTAAATTCAGTATACAATATATCCTGCTGCTTGTCAATTGCTGCAAGTTGATAAATTCTTGATATTTCCTCCAAGATTCTCTATACTTTGTCCATGAACAGAAAAAAGACATTGATTCTGATTCTCGGATTTCTCGTAAGCCTCGTGATAACAATACTTCTCGGCGTTTTTGGGTTTAAATATGTCCAGGATAATCTCATCACACTTTTGTTTGCATCGGGAACATCTTTATCCCGTACCGTTATTGAGAGCAGCCGCTCTGTTTTTCTTATGCAATCGGAGAAAGAGAGAGACCTGTCAACTGAACTCTATCTCAAACTGGCAGTCATGGAGGATTTATCCGAACAGACAGTAGAGAGACTGTCAGAATACCCGCTTGTAATATTGACAGATCTCAAGGGAGATATAATCAATAAAAGCTTTATTCCTAATCCGGAAACCTCTCTTCTACTCAAGAATTTCATGTCCTTGACAAGACCTGTCTACGAGGGGATTGAAAGGGAGTATACCTTTGGTATTGATCCAGATTTCCCCGGTAGACAGGTGCCCAAAGGGATGGCTGTGAGAAGAGGGAACAGAGTTATCATTGTTTTTGCTGATACTGGACAGATGCAGGCAGAGGGAAGGGGATTGGGATTTCTGATACGCGATATTGCTCAGGAACCGGCCATCAGCTACATCGTTCTCCAGAATCCTGATGGTGTTATGCTGGCATCAAGGGGCGTTAACAAAATATCCGGTTTTGGCTCTGATTCTTTTCTTCGGGATGTCTATGAGAGCAATCATGCCCGGGGTAAATTCCGTCATTTCAACGGGCATAGGGTATATGAGGTTATAACACCATTCCCGGAGATGGGGGAATTCTATGGCGTGCTGCGTGTGGGGCTGTCTCTTCAGGAGTATAATGCTGTTTTTACCGCACTTGTAATACCGCTTGTAATAGTATTCTTTCTTCTGTGCATCATGACTGTTCTGTTTATCGATTCAAGATATTTATACAGACGAATAAAAAGGGCAGAGGGCTTCCGAGAAGGAATAAAGGCAATAGAGCACCTTGTATATATTGAGTTCAACGGTCAGGGTATGGTGGAAAGTACGAACACTACAGCTGAAACACTGCTTGATATGGATAGTGGAATATCCAGAATTGTTGAGTTCATTGATGAAGAAACCTGGGAAAAGTTGAAGGAGAGGGGCAGGGCATTCGAGACCGGTCTTTTGAGAAAGGGTCGTGTTTTCAATCTGACTGCTCAGAGAATTGTATCATCGGCTGATGTGAATGAAGAGAGATATTATCTTCTCGCAGAGGACGTAACTGAGCTTTTCGACCTTAGACAAAGGGCAGAAAATCTGCATCATCTTGAGGGTATTGCTGAGCTGACTGGGACAATAGCCCACGATATACGTAATCCCCTCAATGCAATATCCATGGCTGTGCAGAAACTCGAAATGAAAATGCAAAGGTCAGACGATGGCAGGACAGAGAAGCTCCTTTCAACAATAGGGGTTGAGGTACATAATCTCAACAGGATGGTTGAGGATTTCCTTGCCCTTTCTGCACCTGTGAGTATCAGAAGGGTTCCGGTTGAAATTGAAGTCTTTCTGGATGAGATATATCAAAATGCCCTCATGCATGCATCAGAGGGTTCAATAAAGGTAGAGCTGCTCAACAATGTCGATCGGAAGACAATAGAGCTGGATTCTTCAAGACTTAAAAGGGCAATTGGAAATATTGTTAAAAACGGTATTGAGGCCGCATTACCCGGTTCAAAGTTATCGATTGTAGCTGATATACATGATGGTTGCTTCAGACTGGCGGTCGAGAATAAGGGGGAAACCATACCCGAAGATGTACTTAAGAATCTTTTCAGACCGGTGGCCAGTGGCAAATCGGGGGGTTATGGATTGGGGCTGTTCTCTGCCTACAGAATAGTGAGAACACACAAAGGGGACATATCTGTCAAATCCCAAGCAGGAATAACGGTTTTTCAGGTCATAATTCCCCTTGAGGAGAAAGGTAGCGATGAATAGAAATATACTGATTGTTGAGGATCAAAAATCGAGCAGGGAGCTTCTAAGCTCTTTTCTTGAGGAGGAGGGGTATAAAGTAACGGAGGCAGGCACAGCTGAGCAGGCTTTGAAGCTTTTCGAAGAGCATAGCTTTGCCTGTGCCCTTTTGGACATTCGTCTCCCCGGAATGGACGGCATCGAACTTCTTTCTATGCTTCGGGAAATTGATCCGGAATTCAAAGCCATCTTTATGACTGCCTTCGGCAGTGTAGATATTGCCGTAAAGGGCATGGAAAAGGGTGCCTTCAGCTTTATTCAGAAGCCCGTAAATCTCAAGCAGCTGCTGGGGCTGGTAGAGAAAGCCACATTTGAGAAAGCTGTGGACGATGAGAACAGAGAGGTACACCAGAGACTTGAACCTTCTATTCCCGCAGAAATTATTGCCGAATCAAGGGCAATGAAGGAGATCTTTTCGAGGATTGCCCATATAGCTCCAACCGATGTCCCTGTCCTGATAGAGGGTCAGTCAGGAACGGGTAAGGAGATCGTAGCCCGTGCAATTCATAATTCTTCCCTGAGGGCCGACAGGGCTTTCATTGCTCTGAACTGTGCTGCACTTCCTGAAAATTTGATAGAGTCAGAACTTTTTGGCTATGAACAGGGAGCATTCTCCGGTGCAAGGGGCAGAAAAAAGGGCATGGCAGAGATGGCCGACGGTGGTACACTTTTTCTTGATGAGATCGGTGATTTCCCCATTACTTTGCAGCCCAAACTCTTGAGAATGTTGGAGGACAGTGGGTTTTATCGCGTTGGAGGCACGGATATCATAAAGCCCGACATCAGGATAATTGCTGCGACAAACCGTGGTTTGAAGAAGCTGACCGATGAAGGGTTTTTCAGGGAGGATTTATATTTTCGATTGAAGGGAATACCAATATACATACCATCTCTTAAGGAAAGACCGGAGGATATTCTTGCCCTTACAAATGCTTTTGTCTCAAAATATGCCAGCAAATACAAACGCCAGATATCCGGACTTTCAGACGAGGCCCGGGCAGCTATACTCAGACATGACTGGCCGGGGAATGTTAGAGAGCTTCTTCACGCCTTAGAGAGTGCAATTGTTATTGCGAGAAGGCAATATATTACACCCGATGACCTCGGATTGTCAGCAGAGTCCGCAGCAAACGAAAAACCACTTTATGATGTTGAAATGAAGCTGGCCGATGTTGAAAAAAGTCACATATCAAGGGTCTTATCAGCTAATGAATGGAATATATCCAAGGCAGCAAATGTGCTTGGGATACACAGAAATACTCTCTCGTCAAAGATCAGGGAGTACGATCTTAAATCCGACTGATAGCCAAGGCCATCTTAGGGGTGTTTTCAGATGAAAATGCGGAAATTTTCATCCAATAGTTCACGGAATATATTTCTGAACAATATGAAATTATTCCAAAGTCATTGGCAAGACCTTTAGCTTCACCCACCTTATTCTAAACCGCTAAAATCTTCAGTTCACATCAGCCCTGAGAAAAGCAAAACCTATTTGCCCGAACAATCGCAATCATGCTCCACCAGAACTGCTGGATGTGTCGAGATATACTCACAAAGATTTGAGCAGCCTGCTGCTGAAAGCGGGTTGGAATCCAGTGATATCTCCATCATTCCGGAGAGGGTATCCAGCGGTGAAAGATCAATGTTCTCAATCTGATTCGAGCCCAGATAGATATATGCAAGTTCTGTTGAACCTGAAAGCGGTGATAGATCAACCTCTGTAAGCTCATTGAAGGCAAATGACAGGTTCTGGAGATTATCGCATGTTGAAAGGGGGGTGAGGTCTATTGTCTCAAGCCCGAGCCAGTTTGCACTAATCTGTCTCAGTACATCGTGATCCTCCAAAAATGAGAGGTCTATCGTTTCATAGTCACCATAACCCAATCGAAGAAAATTCAGGTTAGGGCACTCTGAAAGCGGCTCCAGATTCATATTCCATGGATTACCGAGAAGATCCAGGAAAGCCAGATATCTCTTGCCTGCTATTGGGCTTAGGTCCAGGTTCTCTATCTCTGAATTTGTCAAAGTCAGAGTCTTAAGATTCGAAGCTTCAGACAGGACGCCAATATCAAGGGTAGGCAGAAAATTGCTGTCCAGCTCCATCTTTTCAAGTGAGCCTAGTTTTCCTGAAAGGGCTGCAAGACAATCGCTCTGGTTCAGACCCATCGCTTTAAGATCAAGACTGCGAATACAGCCATTGCCCCAGCGTTCAATTCTCTCTGCAGGTACAACGATGTCCTGCACAATAACATCTTCATCAGGGTTACAGTCGGTGTCATTGCTTCCTTCATCGCAACCGATAAAAAGAAGCAGCGAAAAGATCAAGAAAAGGAGTTTTTTCATTATACCTCAGTTATCTTTTATTTTCTTTCCTTCTTGCCTTTGCTTTCTCGAGATGCTCATCAAGATACTTTTTGCGGATTCTCTTTAGTTCCATAGTTGGCAGTGCTGCCAGCAGTTCCCAGGAAAGATCAAGGGTATCTTCGATTGAGCGGTTTGTCTGGGTTCCCTGTCCCACATATCTTCTTTCAAATTCCTCTGCAAAATTGTAATAGAGCTTATCGATATCTGAAAGTGCAGCTTCACCAAGAATAACTGCCAGCTCCTGGGCCTCTTTGCCCCTTGCATATGCGGCATATGTCTGATTGAAGATGTCGTCATGATCCGGTCTTGTTTTGCCTTCTCCGACACCCTTCTGCCTGAGTCTTGACAGTGAAGGTTGGACATCGATGGGAGGGGTTACACCCTTTTTGAACAATGAACGTGAAAGAATGATCTGACCCTCTGTTATGTAGCCGGTGAGGTCAGGAATGGGGTGTGTTTTATCGTCTTCAGGCATTGTGAGGATGGGAATCAGGGTTATGGAGCCATTTCTCTCCTTAATTCTTCCGGCGCGCTCGTAGATTGTAGAAAGGTCTGTGTATAGATATCCGGGATAGCCCCTTCTTCCCGGTATCTCTTTTCGAGCTGCGGAAACCTCACGTAATGCCTCACAATAGTTAGTCATATCGGTCATAATGACAAGGATATGCATATCCTTCTCAAAGGCGAGATATTCAGCTGCAGTCAGGGCCATACGTGGTGTTGAAATCCTCTCAATGGCCGGGTCATCGGCGAGGTTCAAAAAGAGAACAGAACGCTCCAGTGCACCTGTTTTTCTCAATTCGTTCTCGAAGAACTTAGCCTCTTCAAATGTAATGCCCATTGCTGCAAAGACTACACCAAAGGGCTCTTCGCTTCCGATAACCTTTGACTGCCTGGCTATTTGTGCTGCCAGCTCATTGTGGGGAAGACCGGCACCGCTGAAAATGGGAAGCTTTTGTCCTCTGACAAGGGTGTTCAGACCGTCGATAGCCGAAATACCTGTCTGAATGAACTCCGCTGGGAAGAGTCTGCTGAAGGGATTGATCGGTGAGCCTGATATGTCAAGCCTTTTTTCCGGAATGATTTCAGGACCATTGTCAATAGGTCTGCCAAGTCCATCGAGCACTCTGCCCAGCATGTCCTCTGAGACACCAAGCCTTATTCCCCTTCCGAGGAAACGAACCTTACTTCCGAAAACGTCAACACCTGTGGCACCTTCAAAAAGCTGTACAAGTGCTTTGTCGCCATCGACTTCGAGAACCTTTCCCCTTCTACGGCTGCCATCTGGCAGGGTAATCTCGACAAGTTCCTCAAAGGTGACATTCTCCACCTCATCGACAAGAACCAAAGGTCCTGTTACTTCCTTGATTGTCGTATATTCTTTCAGCATGAAACCTCCTTGGGAATTATGGATAGAAGTTAATGTCTTTGCATAGCCTGGGCAAGTCAAATATAACAATGTAATGCAAGATGTTTATCGACATCTTACATTCCAGCTTCACCAAAATGGAGAAGAACTCATTTTGTCTTGCCCATGGGGGATGAAATTTGTATATTTGAGAAAAAATGGGGAGTGATATGAAAAGGCTCTTTATACTTACCATTTTTTGTGCAGCTCTTTTCTCGGCAGGCATTCGAATAGCACCGGCGACCTTTGTTGTTGAAGGTGTTAAGCCCGGAGAAAAAATTGATCTGTATGAAAGATATGGTCACGCCATAAAAATATGGGGTGGAGCAACCGATGTGCTCTATACCTTCGAACCTGTGAAACCATCGGATTCTAATACTCACATAACAGGCTATTTTGACTTCCGTGATCCGAGCTGGTTTGACACCCAGCTTGACTCGGTGTTTGTTCCCAAGGGCACTGAAGATCCGGTTGAAAACAGAATGGTTGTTGAGATTCCCGATGATGACAGATGGTATAACAGACACTGGCTGCTCGGTGTCAATGTTTCCCCTGTCCCAACAGACAATATGGGCAGCGTTGTTCTTGGTGCCTTTCTTCAATTCCGCATCGAGACAGAACCAAAGGTCGATGTTGAACCTGAAATTATGACAAGACAAGAGATAGTTTTCGTGCCTTCTGTTATCGAGTTCAACGATGTGGAGCCAGGGCAGGAGTATCTGGCTAAGACCACAATCTACACAGGAAGTAGAAAGACAGACACCTACAAACTATATCCCCTTGATCCTGAATCCCCCGTCGGACGAGTGACAATACTAAACGCACCCGGCTACAAAAGACTGCCCGATAAAAGCTGGCTCTACTATGAGCCGGAGGTAAAAATACCCGTTGGAGGCTCCGAGGAGATATATTTCTCTCTGTTCATACCCGAGAAAACAGACATTAAGAGATTTGAAGAACTGGTGATGATTGAGGGCGAAACCAAAGGCTTCATCAGAATAAAGATTAACATGAAAGAAAGATAAGGAGGCTTCATGCTTCGAATGAAATGGCTTTTACTCATCCCGTTTCTAGTCGTCTTTGCACAAGACGCCGAAAACTGGATTGAGAAGGAATTCATTGGCGTAGGGATGGATCCGAGTGGTATGTTCTCAATAGGCATACCCAACGAAGAATCACCTCTGGATCCAATTCAAATACTTGCCGGAAACTACAGATTTGGTGGTGGAGCAAGCAAGGTAAATTTCCGTGTAGATGGCATCAACTATACCAATGATGCAGGTGCTGCCTCGGATCCTTCACTCGACCTTACTGACCTTACCTTAGGCTACCAGACTTTTGGCGGAAAGTCCTTTGATGGAAGTACTTTTAGAGCCAATTGGGATATCGACGGGCTCCTGGTAACACAGCAGTTGACCCCATTGTCTGACCCTACAGACTCTATAGGTTCTGTAATAATTTCATATATCTTCTACAATCCAACAATGGCCCCCAAGGAAGTCGGAATGCTAACTGTTCTGGATACAAGGATCCATACAGCAGACGATGTTCCTGTTTGTCTTCCAAGCGCAGAATGCTATTCCGATTCTTCGAAGCTTTTCTGGGGCGATGAAGTTCCTGGATTCTGGAGCTGCCAAAGGACTGTTTTTGGAGATACAATAACTGCAATATGCGATATTGGCTCGCCTGTCTATCCCCAACCTGACTGGATGATGTTGACCGACGACAGGGAGGCACTGCGAGTTGAATGGGACTGGGAAGATGTATTCATCTCAGGACGTGAGATCGATGGAACAGCTGTGATTATGGCCTGGGATGAGCGCATGGTCGGTCCCGGTGAATCCTTTGTTGTATCCTATACTTATGGCACTACAAAGGGCGGTTCTACAGGCGGGGCAATCGATGTCAGTCTTATAAAACCGAACTGGCTGAACGTCATCAGCTGCGAACTCCGCCCAAACCCCTGGCCTTTGAGATTCTCTGCTACCAATGCAGTACCATATAGGATGTTTGATCTCGCGGTCGATATTGAGATCAGTTCGGGTCTTGAATTTGTTGAGGGTGAAATGCATTATGATCTCGCTGATACCTTCACCCCTGGACAGGTTGTTAACGATGCATGGATAATCGAAGCCCTTGAAAGACCCGAGGATGACACACCGTATCCATACACTCTTCACTATACAGCCATTATGGAATCAATCTGGGTCGATACTTTGGCGGGCGATGCAGATACCAACCTCGTTCCCATAGAGAACTTCATCGAGGAGACCTTATGGGTTGAAGGTTCTGAGTACACACCACCTGAGCACGAGCTTATTCTACCACTTCTCGGTGAATATTCGAGCGACCCACTACAGCAAATACTGGTATATCTTACCGATTCAGATGCAGGTGTTGCAGAAAACACGGTTAAGTTCGCCTTTTTGAGCTTCTCCTTCGATACAGCCTATCCTTCATTTGAAGACTCAACCCTGTGGTTCGATTCTGATACTTTGCACGTTATCCACCCTGAGGGAGACTCTCTCAGCGATGGCGATGTTATCATGTTTGAACTGAACGCAGTGGCGGACAATGACGGATGTTTGAACACAGACACTTTATTCTCCTATTTCAACATCGATATGACCGGTCCGATTCTTGGCGACTACTGGCCGGTGGATACAATCGTAAATGACTCTCTCATTCTTCCATGGCTCTATACCTATGATAGGTGGTGTAGAGTTCGAGCTTCCACGGCCGTGATCACCATTGAGGACGACATGGGTATCTGGGAGTACAATGGTGAAGAGCATCCCGATATGATGGACTATAGATTGCCCGACAGCACACTCTTCGTCTCAAGACCCGGAATCGGAGAATGGCTTCCCGATGGTCTTGTAAGACTCACCCTCGAGGATCTTGCAGACGATGTGGACTATGGCCCTCTCAATCATGCTCCTGCATGCCCATATCCCGTCGCTCCGGATACACTCTGGTCTTTCACCGTCAATGCCCACGGACCACGAGTCTACGATAAGATACCTATGGAAGGTTGGTATACTTCAAATCCTGAGCAACCGATTACATTCTATCTTTATGACGGAAATGGCATCGAAGAGAGTACTGTTGAGTTTACCATTTTTGGTGAGACAGTTCTATGGGATGATCTTACCCATGAAAGTGACTCAATGCATACATACGAATATCCAAGCCCATTTGAAAATGGTGATGTTGTTGATATTACCTGCAATGCAGCAGAGGATACCCTTGGCACAACATTGGATATGCTTTCGAATACAAGCTATAGCTTCACAGTTGACCTCGAGTCCCCTTACGCTGTCTCAGTTGATCCGGCTGATAGTTCCAGTTTCGGGATACTTGATTTCACAATCGATATCGAGTTGGCGGATGATCTTGCAGGTCTGAACTATGGAAATGCCTCGGTAACAGTAGATGGTGAGGAATACTCCATTGAACACAGCTCCCTTTACTGGTCTTCGGCTTCGATTCTTACATGGGTATCGGACTCAGTAGCCGAAAGTTGGACTGCTACTGAAGGAGAACCATTCGAGGTCTGTTTCCACGTTGAAGACTCAGTCCACCTCGGTGAGAACAATGCTGCAGAACTATGTTTCGAATATGTCTATGACCCATCCGGACCTGTTGTTGAGTTTATTGGCGATGAGGAGATACTCTGTGGTGGCAGTACCCCTATCTATATATATGTATTTGACAGCGATGGTATCATTCCATCAAGCATCGAATGCATTATTGCCAATGATACCTTCACAACTGTCTCGCCGGAGTTGACATTCACCCACGATACACTTATCACTATCACTCCGGGGACACCTTATATTGATGGTGACACTGTTGAGGTCTGTGTGACGAGGATTACAGACGCATATGCCAATTCAGCAGAGGGTCTGCCAATCTGTGAGTATTTCATCATAGACGCTGTTCCTCCGGTTTTGACATATGAGGTAGCACTTGATAACAAAGCCCTGTGGCATATATATGACATGGGTGGTGTTATAGATACCTCCTCCATACATGTCAATTTCGACGGAACAACTGACTACTACTGGGGTGAGAGCTTCATCTACTTTGAGGCTGACACAATTATCGTTTTTGACTATGACGCAACAGGACTTGATCTCGTTTTTGAGGAGGCATATAATATTTCCCTCGATTTCGAGACAAAATGCGGTGACCTCGTTGAGAGCGATAACTCCATCATTTATGGAATCGATGAGTACGGTCGTCTGACACCTTCAGACATAACTCTCCACCAGAACAGACCTAATCCTTTCAATTCCTTCACAGAGATAACATTCGAAATCCCTGTTGATGGAATGGCTGTCCTTACCATTCATGATCTATATGGCAGACAGGTCAGGACACTTTATGCAGCCTCGACAAGCTCTGGCATGACAAGTGTCATATGGGATGGAAAAGACGACAAAGGTTTCGATGTGAGCTCAGGTTACTATCTATATCGTCTGGCTACAGAGCAGGGGGCAACATCCAAGGGAATGTTCCTGCTAAAATAGACCTGATAGAAATTCTACTTAAAAAGGGACCTTCGGGTCCCTTTTTTTGTTTTGCGATTGTTCTTGATGGAAGAGTTTTGTCACATATCTTACCCCCTATGAAACTCTTCGATAGACATATACACCCGAATCTTTCCCAGGACGCACAGGGCAGTATTGATGAGTATGCAAGAGCAGCTATTGAAAAGGGACTCTCGGGAATATGCTTTACAACCCATATAGATCTCAATCCCCATAGGAAAGTTATTGATCGTTGGGTTCGGATAAACGGAGTGCTGAGAGCCTACAGAGCCGAATATTTCGAAGCGTATATCTCGGAGATCAAAAGAACTGCCGAGCGATATAAAGACTATCTTGTGATTGAGACCGGATTCGAGTTTTCCTACTGGCCTTTCTTCGAGAATCTGATCGAAAATTTTATCGATAGATATAGACCTGATTTTACAATAGGCTCCCTACATGCCATGGATGACGTTGGTTTTACTGCCGGTTCTGAGTCCTACTACCCTCTCCGATTCTTTAGTCCCGAGGAGTTTCTGAAAAGATATGCCGATGGAATTGCAGGCATGACAAAATTCGGAAGATTCGACTCAATAGGACACATTGACGGATACAAAAAGTATGCGAAAAGGCATTGGGATGTACAGCAAATGCAGGAAGCAGAGAAGAAGATCTATCCTGAATTGTTCAGTACCCTTGCCCAAAATGGTCAGGGTATTGAGATCAATACCTCGGCTGTGAGAAAGGGTTTTTGCGATTTCTATCCGAGAAGAGAACTATTGCAGATTGCTGCTGATTTTGGGGTGAAGATATCTTCAATCGGCTCGGATGCCCATAGGCCGAATGATGTTGGATTTATGCTATCCGAAGCTGTTACACTCATGGAAGAACTTGGAATGTCTTCCGGTTTGCGGTGCTTCGGATAGCATTTGACTATCTCAGAAGTGTTATCGAACCGTTGCAGATCATCTCGTCATATATGGTGATGACATAGAAATATAGTCCCTGCTGCAGATCAATGCCGTCTGAAGACCTGCCGTCCCATGCCCTTTCCGGGATAAAGTTTCCATCGGGATTGGCAGAGATATCCCTTCTGAAGACCTCCCGACCTCTCTTGTCAAATACAATAAGTTCTGCCGGATCAAGGTCCTGTCCCGGATACTGGAAATTAATGGTCGGGTTGAAGTCATCGCCGTTTGGCGAGAAAGGATTTGGCATGGCAAGGCAGTTCCGGTCGGATTCCATTCTTACAAACCATTGATATGTCTGACAGTTACTGCCGCATAGATCGGGTCTGTCGCATATTCTCAATGATATGCCCACTGAATCTCCACTTAGGAGTCTTGTCTCAGTTCTTGAGAGATGGAGCACGATCTCACCCTCAAGGTCACCGCCTGGACGCCAATCTATGGCAGGGTTATCTGCCTCAAAGATTATTGTGTCATTCAGGGTGAAAATAGCTGAGTCCTCGGATATTCCTGCGAACTGTTCAAGAAGTCCTATGACAATATCAGGCTGGGAATTGCGGATTATGCTCCCTTCCTCCGGCGAAGCAAGTAGTGCTTCAGGTGGGAAAAGATCAACGATGAAGGTATAGATCAGTGGCATTGAGATGGGATTATCGAGCATATCATCAAGACGCAGAATTTCGACATCTACGATCTGCCCATGGGAGAATGGTGAAGAAGGCAGGAAAATCAGTGTATCGTCCGATATGATAATCTCAGGTGAATCATATGTGTATGTCCTGTCCAGTATGAATATCTCAAGGGATTGCCAGTTTACGGAGTCTGGATCTTCAACGAGTATAGTGATCTCAGAATATTCGCATGAGGTGGTCATGTCGGGTTGAGGAAGAATTGGTGTTGCGATAGGTCCCCCCTCGGCAATTGAGAAGCTCCAGCACGTATCACCGAGATTTGGAGAGCATATATCAGGCATATCAAATGCAGAAACACATACTTCGGCTGTCTGGCCACCGGACAGATGTATGCCTGCATTCTCGCTATTGAAGATAATAGTGTCCCCCGATGCAACATAAAGATGTGAGGCTAAAGTCGACAATACAAAGCTGAGACTGTCGTTGACTGTTACGAGGAATGAATCAGGCAATACACCAGTCTCTATGTCAATTGGAGTGAAGATTATATCCGGAGCTGTCTGGGAAACTATGCTGCCTGCAAGGGGTTGAAGATTGATAAAGGCAGGTCCGCGGCTGTCGATCTGGAAATCGAAACATGCAGGAAGGACATAGGGGGGATTGCCCCAGACATCGACAAGATGGGTTATACATATCGTGTTTATTTCATGCTCCCAATCAAAGTCAGGGCTGAAAACAAGAGTGTCGCCGAGAAGACCCATATTTTCCGGCCATGAGTAGCTGTTTCCGCCTGCTTCAATTTCGATGCTCAACGAATCAATTCCGATATTATCTGTTGCCAAAATCCGAACCTGTTGGTCTGTGCAGGAGGAGATCAGACTGTCCGGCCATGATGGACCTATCTCCGGTCTAATCGAGTCTCCTGTTATAAAGTACCAGCAAAGAACAGTATCATTTGGCGCACATCTTGGGATCAGATCTGTTGCCTGTACACAGACCTCAACTGAATCGCCAACCCTCAAAGGGAAACCATGCCCTGACATATCCAGTGTCAGATACTCGCCGTCATATTCGGCATATGGTCTCGCAATTCGATTTACAAGAATTCTGACATTGCTTTCATCAACATCATGATAGGTATCAAGCACACGGCATGAAATAGTTGGCTCATATTCATATATTGTGTCGCCGGGTGCAGGCATTGGTTCTGAGACAAGGGGTGCTACAATGTCGGTTACAAAGCTGTAGCAGACAGTATCCAAAAGTGCATTGCCTATTATATCCTCAACGTGTAACAGGCAGATCTCGTGCATTGTGCCGTGTGCAAAGGGAGCAGCAGGTGTGAAGGTAAGAATCTCACCATCCCAGTCTATGAGTGGATCAGGCAGAGTATATGGCATACCGTCTATTGTCAGCTCGATGGTGCTTGTCATAACACCCTCTGCATCAGTGATCTCCATCTGAATGCTCTCGTTCATGCACAATGGCTCTGGGACAGGCGGTTCGCACTCTGAAAACCACAGGCTGTCACATTCCAGCACAAAGGAGTCAATTGCAGCGTCGATTACTTCATGTGTTCCCTGATTTTGAACATGCAGGGAAAGAACTGTCTTATCGACTCCATACTCAATGGAATCAAGTGGGAACCAACCGAACAGATCGTCCCAGAAGTACATGTAGAACCAGTCACCTGTTCTCCTCAATCTTATCTTGCCACCTGTCATGGGTGTTGTGGATGAAGTGAGTATTGTCCATACAGAATCTGTGGAATCAATGGTCTCTGCGCGCCATGTATGCCAGGTGAAATGCCTCGCCCAGCCAACTGAAACACGATTTCTTGTACAGTCATTTGTGGCAATAAGCATGAAGGGTGTTATATCTCCATCACCCATATCGACAATCTCGAAAACTGCATAGGCGTCAAAATCTCCAACAATGGCCTTGCGCATTCTCTTGGTGTTGAAACAGACATTGGGCCCACCGCATCCACCGACATTCATGCGCATTCTGCAGACACCGTCAAATTCGGCCAGCTCTGTATTCTCGGATCTCTGGAAGGACCAAAATGTCGAGTCAACAATGCCATCGTCAAAATCATCGATAATGGTTACTGCAATCAAAGGCAGCGCAAGCAGAAATAGTGACAGATATTTCATAGTTCCCTCATATCTTCTTTTTCCATTTGGTTCCTTCCCGGGTATCCTCAAGTATATAGCCGTTCTCGCCGATAAAGTCCCGGATTTTGTCGGCAAGCTGGAAATTTTTCTGTTTTTTGGCATCAAGGCGCATCTTGATCAACTCTTCGATGGTTAATGTTTGCCCATTAAAATCAAGTTCCGGCAGTTCTTCGTCTTTCTTCGGGAAAACAAAACCAAGAACAATGTCCATCTTGTGAAGTACCTCGAGTATTCGATCTCTATCGCCGATGGTCAGGCCTACCTCATCATTATGTCGATTGATATCCCTGATCATGTCGTAAAAATGACCCATAGCACCGGATATGTTAAGGTCATTGTCCATGCTCTCTGTGAAATCCTTTAGCGATTTCTCGACAATATTCTTAATGTTCTCTGAAATGGGGCCTTCATTTTTGATATCCGATAGCATCTCGACAAAGCCCCATATTCTCTGGAGATTCGATGCGGCAGCCTTCAGCCCCTCCCATGTGAAGTTCAGTTTTTTACGGTAATGTGTAGTCAGGAGCAGATAGCGGACAGCAAGGGGATGATATCCCTTATCGATAACATCACGAAGTGTGAAGAAATTCCCTGCAGATTTTGCCATTTTTTCACCCTCTACAATGAGATGGTCGCAGTGCAGCCAATAGTCTACAAATTTTTCCCCGGTTGCAGCCTCGCTCTGTGCAATCTCATTTTCGTGATGGGGGAACATATTATCGATTCCCCCTGTATGGATGTCGAAATGATTGCCGAGGTATTTCATGGACATGGCGGAGCATTCAATATGCCATCCCGGTCTTCCCTTTCCAAGCTCGGTCTCCCAGAATACATCGCCGTCCTCTTCTGTCCAGGCCTTCCAGAGGGCAAAGTCTCTGGCCTCGTCCTTCTCATACTCATCCTGTGAAATTCTGACCCCCACCCGGAGATCTTCCTGCTTCATGTTTGCAAGTTTGCCATAGCCATTGAAGCGTGCAATGGAAAAGTACCAAGTTCCATCCTCACCCTTGTATGCAATGCCCTTTTCGATGAGTTTCTTGATGAGTTCGACCATCTCGTCTATATGATCAGTGGCTGCCGGGTAGTATTCAGCCCTTTCGATGGCAAGTGTTTCAAGATCGTCGAAAAAGGCCTTTTTGAAAGGTTCAGTATACTGATTCAGACCCTTTTTCTCTGCTATGGAGTTCTTAATAGTTTTATCGTCGACATCTGTGAGATTCATAACCTGGGTGACTTTATAACCGAGGAATTTAAGATATCGACGCAAAAGATCTTCGAACATATATGCCCGGAAATTGCCGATATGTGCGTAACCGTAGACTGTTGGACCGCAGGTATACATTCTTACTTCATTCGGATCAATTGGTGTAAAATCTTCCCGTCTTCTGGTCAGCGTGTTATATAATTTAAAAGACATTTTTCTCCCTTCTTATATACGAATAAACAAAAGATAATATATATTCGACTCCGAGGCAAATTCTTCCTTTTGGTGGTTTCTAATAACTCATTTTTTCATGGTTTCTCTTGCTCTTTTCGTCCTTTGAAAATATCTTTTTAAAAAAATCGGAGGTCATGTGTTCCTTGGTCAAATCCTAAGGCATTCAGGTTTTTGCAGCAGTTTGGACATACTTGAAGCTCTGGACATACAGAAAAAGGGCGATCAAAGAAAGCTCGGGGCCATACTTGTTGAACTCAACAGGATCGATAAGATAGATTTAGAGAAGGCCCTGCAGATCCAGAGCAGCATTCGCAAATCCGGCAGCCCAAGTATCTCCTGATTCGATGATATTTCTGAATCAACACAAAATATTCAGCATCATCATTCTATCTGCCTTTTTGTTTGCATCTGATCTTCTTGTTGTCAGCACCGATGACGGTATCATTCTCCCGGATATGGAGAACAGGAGACTTCAATTTTCCGATTCCCTTACCAATCCAGACGGTATGGACTTCCATGAAGGCACGCTATATATCGCAGACAGGGATAATAATCGCATAGTTGCAGTTGATGGACCTGACGCTGAAAACTTCAGGACTTATGGGCAGTCGGGACAAGGGATAGGGCAGTTCTCCCAGCCTGCTGATGTTAAGGTGGACAAGAAAGGAAGAATCTATATTGCCGACTATGGCAATGACAGAATAGTGCGAATTTCGGATATGAACGGCGGTGACTGGCAGGAATATGGTGGCTTTGGAACAGAGTCCGGCAGGTTCTATGGCCCATCCTGCATTGCTCTTTACAAGGGGATCTATGTCGTAGACAAATACAATCAGCGTGTTGTTTATGTCAAGAATATGAACGGGAAAAGCTGGGAGCAAATCGGTATTAATTCCGGGATCGATCTTCCACTGGGAACTTTTGTAGATGGAAAGGGTAGATTGTTCATATTCGATTATCACAGGGCAAGAATTTTAATGTATGACGACCCAAATGAAGATGACTATGAGATTTTCAGATGGCCCTTCAGATTTGACGAGGGGTTCCAAACACCCTATATGGCAGTAGAAAATGATGGAAAGTTGTTGTTCACAGACACAAGGGGTTCGCGGATTGTGTCTTTGAGAATAAAGGATGGCTTGCCCGAGTGGGATTTGATCTTCAAAGATCTCAAAGACGCAAAGGGCATTGCCATCACAGATTGGGGAGAATGAGGATATTGATAGCTATACTTATCGGTCTTGTTGTAGGAATCTCTGCTTTGATCATTGGCTTTTATCTGACACAGGAACGATTGATATTCTATCCAACCCCTGACTGGATAGATGAGCCCGCAGGTGATAACTGGGAGAACCTGACAATAGAAACCCATGACAATCAGAGCCTGTCTGCATGGTTCTTTCCGGGTACTGACAGCCTTTTGAGCGAGTATTGTGTTCTTTTCACACATGGAAATGGTGGTAACATTTCCCACAGGCTTGAGACTATCAAGATTATCCGTGACTCAGGGCTATCTCTATTGATCTATGACTATCGGGGATATGGCAAGTCTTCGGGTACACCCTCCAGCAAAGGAACATACAGTGATCAAAGGGCAATTGTCAGCTATCTGAACAACAGGGGTTTTTCCAATGAAAGAATAATCCTCCATGGTCGTTCCCTTGGTGGAGCTATGGCCGCAAGGGCTGCTAAGGAATCCGGATGTGCCGGTTTGATACTTGAATCCACCTTCACATCACTTGCAAGACTTGGAAGTGAGATCTATCCATGGCTGCCGGTCAGGCCTCTGCTCAAACATCGTTATAACACATTGGAGGATGCGAAATCTTCGGATTGCCCAATTCTTGTTATTCACAGCAGAGAGGATGAAATGATACCCTTTGCACATGGTCAAGAGCTGGCAAGAGAAACAGGCGCGCAGTTTAAAGAGATTGAAGGTGGGCACAATGATGGATTCTTTCTGTCCGGAGATATTTACAAAGAAGCACTATACAATTTCTATTACGCTGTAGCAGGAAGAAAAGACCAATAAACAGAGCTATTGGTTGACTTTCTTACTGAAAAGCCTTGCAACTCTCCTAAAAATCCATAACTTTTTCATTGGTCACCGACAGTATAGAAGTATGAGAACTTTGTAGGGAGATTTTCAATGGTAATGCAGTCTCTGACCTTCGGTTGGGAAAAGTTCAAAGAGAATGCCGTTCAATCGGCTTTGATTACACTGGTTTTCTTCGGTGTTATAATGGTTCCTTCTGTTCTGGGATCCTTTGCTGGTGAGGATGCCATTTTCCTCTTTCTGATAATTAATCTTGTCATAGCGATAGCCTCTCTGATAATGCAGTTGGGTTTGATAAATATTGGTCTCAAAGCCTATAATGGCGAAGAATTTTCAATAGGCGATCTTTTTAACAGTTTTCAGTATATCGGTGCTTTCATTGTTGCCTCGATTGTTTTCAATGTTGCAGTAGGAATTGCCTGGTTTCTTCTTATCCTACCCGGAATCTACGTTGCGATTCGTCTGGCACTATGGCCTTTCTTTGTTGTAGACCAGAATATGTCCGGCATGGATGCTCTCAAAAGTGCATGGGATGCAAGCACAGGTAATATAATAAATATTCTCCTTATGATGATGCTCCTGGGTTTCGTAAATATGCTTGGCATGCTGCTTATGGGGCTGGGGCTTCTCGTCACAATTCCTGTTTCAGTCTTTGCCATGACCGCTTTCTATAAAGAAATAGGTGGCGGCGGAACATCCTTTTCGGAAGATTTTACTGACCCGGATGTCATTGCAAAGTATAAGGCACAGAGCTATAAATATACGGGTGGTTCAGCCCAGGGAAGTGGCAATCCCAGTGTCTATGATGGCGATAGTATGGTTCCAGACTATCTGAGGGAGGAGCCAGAATCTCAAAGTAACGATCAATATGGATATGCACCTGGAACCTTTTCCCAGCAACAACCAAGACAAGAACAGAGTGCTCCAAGAAAAACGACAATAGAATCCACTATCGAGACCATTGTCAAAAGCGGAAACAATAAATATAAGATGGGCAATTACTTCGGGGCAATACAGGACTTTACAAAGGCAATAGATCTCGATAAAAACGACCCAAAGCACTACTACAGCAGAGGTACGGCACGCATCAAGACACAGGACTATCTCGGAGCCATAGATGACTTCACTAAGTCAACAAAGCTCAAACCTACCTTTGCAAGGGCATGGTTCAATCTCGGAGTTGTCAAGTCCAAGATCGGCGATCCAAATGCCAAGGAAGATATCAGGGAGGCCTTGAGGCTTGACCCGGCACTAAAAAAACTCTTGGGGAAAAAATGAGACTTTACATAGGCAATCTCTCCTATGAGACTGACGAAAATAAGATAAAGCAGCTGCTTGAAGAATATGGTAAGGTTGAAGATATCTTTTTGATAAAGGATAAATTCACCGGAATATCAAAGGGTTTTGGCTTTGTCGATATGGATAACCAAACAGCTCAAAAGGTTATTGATAATCTCGACGGCAAAGAGCTTGACGGGAGAACAATCAAGATAAATGAAGCATTACCAAGGGACTGAGTGCCCTTCAGTATTTTATATGGAGGAGAAATGAAATTCATAGTCACATTTATTTTTTTATCTTTGCTACTTGTATTTGCCGGTTGTGAAGAGGATAACAACGGGAACAACAACGCAGAGTATACAATCAATGCAGAGGGCTATGTCGGTACAGAGAGGACATCATTCTGCCTTAAATACTCCACTGACTATGAGGTCTGGGACGAAGAGTGTGGTACAGCGGTTACAGTTCTTCTGAATGAGGGTCTTTATTTTGTAAGACCCGAAAAAGAGGGATATACCCCAACTCGTCTCGAAGATGAAGTCGGTCTCGGTCCTGAAAATCCCGTGGTGAATCTTGTCTATTACTTCATAGCCGACTCTACGGACACAACTCCGCCAGACACAACTGATATACCATCAGGTAATCCGCTTATCTATGCAACCGACTGGTCCAATGGTCGAATTGTCCGTATGGAAGAGATATCCGGGACAGGCTGGCAGACATATGGGTCGGTTGGCAATGGGGTCGGGCAGTTTACAATGCCCTATGGAATAGCGATAGGACCTGATGGGAAGATATATATTGCCGATACAATGAATGACAGGATAATCTGTATGGATGATATGTCAGGCTCGAACTGGACTTCATATGGAAGCTCAGGTGATGGTCTTGGTCAATTGAGCGCACCCAACGATGTAGCAGTATCGGAGTCCGGAAGGATCTATATCGCAGATTCCAATAATCACAGGATAGTTCGCATCGATGATATGAGCGGAACAGGCTGGATGGCAGTTGGGAATCAGGGCGAATATTCCGGACAGTTCTACTATCCGAAGGGTATTGCAATCAAAGATGACGGTGGTCTGCTCGTTGCAGATGAGCACAATCATCGTATTGTGAGCATGGGTGATATGACCTTTTCCACCTGGGAAACATTCGGAGAAGAGGGGTCAGCCCTGGGTCAGTTTGACTGGCCTCGCGACGTAACTCAGGGATATGACGGAAAGATATATGTCGCAGATACAAGAAATGGCAGGATCGTTCGCCTGGATGACATTTCCGGTAACGACTGGACCGAGATAGGGACTGAGGGTTCCGGCTCACTGGAATTCGATCAGCCGGCAAATGTAGAGGTTGATGCCGATGGCAGGATATATGTAGCCGATAAAAACAATGACAGGCTGATAAGATTCGATGATATGACAGGATCCGGCTGGACAACCTTTGGTTCCTCAGGCAGCGGTACAGGTCAGTTTACCCGTCCGATGGGGCTTGCTCTCAGCTATTTCGGAATCTAATCCTTAGGCATATATCGATCCATCTCGCTGAGGATACATCCACAATACTGCTGGCGATAAAGACCAATATCTTTAGACATTTCAATGCCCTCTCGCCAGCCTTTTCGAAAGTCTCGGTAAAGAAATTCGATCCCGTGTCTCAGGGCAATTTTCTGTCCGAGTTCCACGATGACAGAGTGTTTTTGGTATCTGCTGTAGAGAAGGGTAGTCGAAAAGGCAGGAATCCCGAGACTAACAGCTTTTTGTGCGGTCCTTTCCAATCTTTCGGAATAACAAGAGTCACATCGATTGGGAAATTCAATATTTTCTCTGAGATTTTCAATGAAAAGCGGAAGGTCATATTGATCGTCAATGTGCAGCTTCAGCTTTTTTTTTGAAGCAAGATAGAGAAGGCTCTCCAATCTCCTTCTATACTCTGTGTAGGGATGAATATTGTGATTGTACCAATATCCTTCAACCTCAATGCCTTCATCGGCGAGAACCCTGAGGGGATAACATGCACATGGTCCACAGCATATGTGTAGCAGTAGTCTTTTCATGGATAATAATCTATGCCTTTTCGATTTGCGGTCAAGTTCTCGATTTGAACTTGCCACTTGTTTTGTGTATGCATAACTTTAGTGGTTACCAAAGGGGATGATTTGAACAGAGACAGAATAAGAAAAATACTTCGCATATATATGCTGTTTGTTGCGGCATTGGCGATAATTTCGCTTGTATTGCTACCAGGTCTGGGGCTATCCAGAACGGGTCTTTTGAAGTACCTGGACTATTTTATACTCTCTTCCTTTATATTATCAAGCATTGTTCGCCTTGTAATAGCCCGTGAAAAGGTGAGATACCTTAAGGACAATCCTGTAGAGTATATTTTCGTTTTCCTTTTTATATCCTTCATACTCATCTTCAGGTTGCTGTTTACGCAGACAAATTTTCAGATATTACTGTCCCATCTTCACATAACCTCTCTTACCAATGTCTTCATCGTATTGACGCAGGGTTATATACTTCTGTCGCTGATAAGCGAACTGGGCAGGGCTAATACGCGATATTTCAATCTTCCGCTGCCTCCCGCCGCACTCTTTGTGCTTTCTTTTCTGATTGTGATTGCGATAGGCACCCTACTTCTTATGTTACCCGGTGCCAAGAACTGGCCGGAGCGGGGACAGCCGGAGGATGCAAGTTTGACCGCACAGATTGTCCCCGAGGGCTTGCCCGTGGGAAAACAACCCCCTAAGCCCTCCAGCTGGAGTGATGTAAAATATAAAAAACCGATCCGATTTATAGATGCTCTTTTCACAGCCACATCCGCCACTTGTGTTACAGGTCTGATTGTTCTTCCTACAGGATCATATTTTTCGCGTTTCGGTCATTCGGTAATTCTGGTTCTCATTCAGCTCGGCGGACTGGGTCTGATGACCTTTGCGACCTTTTTTGCACTTATCCTGCGCAGAGAGTTCAGCATGAGACACAGGGTTCTCCTCGGCGATATACTTGACTATGAAGTATTCAGCAGGATAAAGTCTATTCTGACGGGGATTATTCTACTGACGATTTTCTTTGAGCTGGCTGGAGCTATTCTGCTCTATCTGAATATGCGAGGCAGGCTGGCAGGGGGCGAGGAGGTTTTCTTTTCGGTTTTCCATTCGATTAGCGCCTTTTGTAATGCCGGATTTTCCCTTGTTGATGCAAATCTTGAGCCATATAAATTCGATAGATTCATGAACATTGTTGTTGGTCTTCTCATTGTTTTCGGAGGTCTGGGCTTTGTTGTTCTGATAGATATTTTCAGATTTTTCAGGAGGCTTCCCTCTGAGTTCATGCTGAAAAAACCGAGATTTTCCCTTCAGACAAAGGTTGTGCTGACAACATCTTTTGTTCTAATAGTCCTTGGAGCTGTTTTCATATTCGCAATAGAGGGTGGTGGGGATCTTCTCGGCTACGATATTCTTGACAAAACGATAGCTGCCTTCTTTCACTCCATCACAACAAGAACAGCGGGCTTTAACACCATACCTATAGGTGCATTTTCACCGGCAGTTATACTACTAATGATGGCACTAATGTTCATTGGCGCATCACCAGGCTCTACGGGTGGTGGTATCAAAACAACAACATTTGCATCGCTGTATGTTCTTTTCAGGGCACGGATGACAGGCAGGGAGGATATACCCGTATTTGACAGGGCATTGCCACTTGAGATGATCAGGGATGCGGTAATCATTCTCCTTCTTGCCATTGGTCTTGTTTTCACTGGTACAGTTGTGCTTTTGATTACGGAGAAGGCATCATTTTTGCATCTATTGTTCGAGCAGATATCTGCCTTTGCTACAGTCGGACTCTCCTGTGGTGTAACCCCCGAACTGACCGATGCAGGCAAAATAGTCATCATTGTGACTATGTTTCTCGGCAGGGTAGGACCCCTTACCTTCCTTTTCGCCATGTCCGGTAGGAGGAAGGCCTTGAGAATCAGGAATCTTGAAGAGAAAATAATGATTGGATAAATGGCATAAAGGCCAGGGTGAAAAATGAAGAAGATAATCGTATTCGGGGCTGGTACTTTTGGAAAACGGGTTGCAACAAGGGCTGCTGATCTTGGCTCAGATGTAACATGCGTTGACAGAGTGTCAGACAGGCTCAAGGGTATAAAGGACTATGTCTCCTCCGTACAGGTACTCGAATGCAGAGATGAGAAGGCGGTAAAAGAGAAGCTCAGAAGCGGCTTTGATGTTGCAATCATCGCCATGCACAGGGATTTCAGCACTGTTCTTCTGCTTGTCATATATACAAGGGAAATGGGCATAAAGCAGATCATTGCAAGGGCTGAGACTGCCATGCAGAAGCAGGTTCTTGAAAAGCTGGGTGTCGAGGAGATTATACTCCCCGAATGGGAAATGGGACAGCGTATCGCTGAACGTCTTGCCCTCAACAAGAGCGATCAGCTGGCTCTAACCAGCGATATGGGCATTGTCCACATTCCAGTACCCCAGAAACTCATTGGTCGCAGAATTGATGACCTTTCACCCCTCGATAAGTATGCTCTCAAGCTGATTTTTGTCAGGCGGGAGTACCTGGATCAGAATTTCTCCAGAGTTATTGAGCCTTCAGAGGGCGAAACAGAGCTGATTGAGGACGATTTTCTTGTAATACTGGGAAAGCCTCGCAGAATAGCCAAGATGATAGACGATCTGAGTTGATATGATCCCTACATGGAATGCACAGCTTTGTAATCTCTGTGCCGGATGCAGAGGTATATGTCCCTTTTCAGCAATTCAGATACATGGTGGAATTCTCAGAATAGATCAGGATTTGTGCACAGAATGTGGCGAATGCGTTCTGACCTGCCCCAATTATGCTCTTGATTCTAAGGCTGCAACTGTTGAAGATATTGAAGGGATCGACGTGCTTGTAGTAGGTGGTGGACCAGCCGGCCTGGCAGCTGCATATTGGGCTGCCAAGGGTGGGGTGAGTGTACTTCTCATAGAGAAGAAAAAGGGATTGGAGATCCCTCTCTCCTGTGCGGAAGGGACTACTGTGACCGGTTTTGCCGATCTGGGGATACCAATGAGAGAGTCGTGGATATCCCAGAGTATTGAGGGTGGCATACTCATTTCTCCTTCCGGCAAAAGAGTATTTCTCAAGCACCCGGATGCTGGCTTCATACTTGACAGAAGGAAGCTCGCAAAAGATTTAGCTGTTGAGATATCAGACTTAGGCGGGCGAATATTGACCGATTCCGATCTTTTTCTGTTGGAAAATGGCATCTATCATGTCCGCAACAGAGACAAAAAATTCAGGATAAAACCTCGGATTGTGATTGCAGCGGACGGGGTAGAGGGAAGCGTCAAGAGACTGCACGGCATAAAAGATATTCTCGACAACAATACAGTTCATTCTGCTGCACAGTATGTTGTCGCAGGTGTGACAGTGGAATATCCAACCTTCTTGGTAGGCTCCCGCTATTCCCCAGGCGGATATCTATGGCTCTTTCCGAAGGGTAAAGGGCTGACCAATATCGGCGTTGGTATAGAGCCAAATGCGAAGCAAACAGCCCGCGATTACCTGCAAAGGTACATGGAAGAGAATTTTCCAGAGGCATCAGTACTCGAATCTACTGGTGGCATAGTTCCGGCAAGGAAGCTGGGCCCCTTCAGGCATGAGAATGTGCTTTTTGCAGGGGATGCAGCGGGAACAACAGATCCCCTTTCAGGTGGGGGTATTGCCCCTGCTTTTTTCACAGGGCGTTTGGCCGGACAGTTGGCTGGTCGTTTCATTGCCGAAGGAAAGGAGCATTATCTTGAGCAGTACGAAAAAGAGGTACGCAAGTCAATGGGTATGCGCCATGCTTTCATGCTTAGGATGCGCCGGCTTTTCCTGAAGCTCTCCGATGATGATATCGAATACGTAACAGACTTTCTCAGAGATAGCTTTGACGGTAAGACTGTCGATCACATCGATGTACCTGCGATACTGAAGAATCTCGTGTTCAATCATCCCAGAATACTGAAACTATTGACAGGACTCTGACAATCTTGTCAAAGCAGTCCTAAATTATTTGGCTTTTACGGGTCTTCCTATTATTTTATAATCTTAAATCCTCGAGAAGGATTGGTTCTGATAATAAAACAAAAGCATAAGGGGAAAAGATGAGTGGTCACAACAAATGGAGTACCATCAAGCACAAAAAGGGTGCTGCAGATGCCAAAAGGGGCAAGCTGTTTTCTAAGTTGATTAAGGAGATAACCGTTGCAGCAAGGGACGGTGGGGGCGACCCGAATTTTAATCCAAGACTTAGAACCGCCATTGACCAGGCAAAGACTGCCAATATGCCGATGAACAACATCACCAATGCCGTAAAAAGAGGCACAGGTGAAATTCCCGGAATCAGCTATGAAGAAATGACATACGAGGGATACGGCCCTGCAGGCGTGGCTATCATGGTCAAGACACTCACCGACAATAAGAACAGAACAGTGGCAGAGATTCGTCATATCTTTGATAAATACGGTGGTTCCCTCGGCGAGACAGGTTGTGTTGGCTGGATGTTCGATAGAAAAGGCGTAATTACAATTTCCAAGGACCAGATTTCCGAGGAAGATCTGATGGACAAGATAATCGAAGCAGGTGCAGAGGATCTGGACAGCACCGATTCTGAGGTACATGTAGTATATTCTGCCCCCGAGGATCTTCATGAGGTCGCCGACAATCTCAAAGGCTCGGAGCTTGAGCTGCAATCCTCAGAGCTAAGCTATATTCCCCAGAATACGATCAAGGTCGAAGGCAAGGAAGCCCTAAGACTTCTAAAGCTGATGGACATGATAGAGGATCAGGAAGACGTGCAGGACGTTGTCTCCAACTTCGACATAGATGAAGCTATCATAGAGGAATACCAGAACAGTTGAGCTCATCGGGAATAAGTGTTTGAAATTATAAAGGGGGTTTTCTGACCCCCTTTTGGTTAAAGGAAAAGATGAAGAAACTCATTATCTCAGACCTTGATGGAACTCTTCTGGATTCAGATGGCAATTTGTCTGAATCTCAAAGGGACTTTATAAATGATCTGATTGAAGAAGGCTACTATTTCTCGGTGGCAACAGGAAGGATGTTCTCTGCTGCACGTAAGCCCCTGAAAGGTCTTGATATTCGTCTGCCGATGGTAACGCTTAACGGGTGCTATATTGCTGAGCCTGAGATTCTTCACACAGGGCTTTCCAATGATCTTATGTGTGACCTCTATGAAGGGGTTGCCGGGATAAAGGCATCGGTGGTTCTTATGCAGAGAGACAAGGCTTTTCTGAAGGGCGAGGAGTATATGCCCACACAGTCTTTGCACAGCTGGGTTGCCAATATTAAGATTGTTGCAGAGCTCGAAAGAGGTCATTGCAGCGATACGACACTTGTCCTGATTAACGGAGATGAAAAGGTGATTCTTGAATTCCACGAGCAGGCAGAGAAAGTTAGCGGCGATAGAGCTGATGTATTTTCATTTCCCTCCATAAGATATCCTCCGATGTGGTATCTTGAGATCAGGGCAAAATATACAAACAAAGGGACTGCTGTAGCCCGTCTGATTGAACACATTGACATAGACGAAAGCGATGTAATAATACTTGGTGACTATTACAACGATATTGAGATGTTTGACCATGCGGGTATGAAGGGTGCACCCTCCAATGCCGTAGATGAGATCAAAGAAAAGGCTGACTTTGTGTCTGACAAAAGCAATGACGAGGAAGCGGTAATGGATATACTCAAGAGGCTGCTTTGAGAATACTTGGTATTGATCCGGGAATCAATAATCTCGGTTGGGCTGTAGTTGAGGGGGAGAGCAGAAACCCTGTTCACGTTGACTCGGGGGTATTCTGTCCCAAAGAACGAAAGATAAATATAAGGCTTGTCAGCATCCACAGATTCGTGCTTGAGTTGATAGAAAGATACAGACCTGAGTCCATAGCTCTGGAATCGGTTTTCGTCTCAATGAATCCCAGGTCAACCCTCAGGCTGGGCGAGGTCAGGGCTGCGGTTATAATAGCTGGTACGTCTCGGGGATTGAATGTTGAGGACTTCGCACCAAGGCGTGTTAAGCAGTCCATAACAGGGGCTGGAAATGCCAGTAAGATGAAGGTTGCAGATATGGTTTGTGCCATGATGGGTATACCCAAAGAGGGTAAATATGACAGATATGATGCCATTGCCATTGCAATGTGCGGCTATTATGAGAGGAGAAGACCGGTATGATTGATTCGCTCAGAGGTAAACTGCTCGAAAAGGAACCTACAAGGATCGTTGTAGAATGTCAGGGTGTTGGATACGAGGTCTTTGTTCCCTTCTCTACATATCAGGTTATTCCATCCAAAGATGAGACCATATTTATATTTACCCATCTTGTTCACAGAGAGCTGTCGATGGAGCTTTTCGGTTTTTCCAGGAAGAAGGAACGGGAACTTTTCCGGCTACTGCTCAATATCAGTGGAATCGGTCCCAGAGTTGCACTTGCTGTTCTCTCAGGTATGCCTGTCGATGAGTTTCTCGGTGCTGTTGCCCGTGGTGAAAGCAAGTATTTGACCAAGATAAATGGAGTTGGTCGCAAGAAGGCGGAGAGGATAATTCTTGAGCTGAAGGACAAGATAGGTGATATTAAGCCCGAAAAGTCGGAGGCTCCCTCCGAAAGTGACGAGGCCCGGAAGGTACTCCTTGCACTCGGCTATAAAGAGGTCGATATTGACAGAAGCCTCAAAAAAATAGCAAGTCTGCGGCCCGGTTCTGACACTGAAACCATTGTAAAACTTGCCCTCAAGGAGCTTTGATGGACTACATGGCACCCGATAGAATGGAAGAGGATCTGCCTCTTGAGCAGACACTTCGACCGAAAACACTCGAATTCTTTCTAGGCCAGGAGACACTGAAAAAGAAGCTCTCAGTATGGATTAAGGCTGCCAGGATGCGCGAAGAACCCCTTGATCATGCACTTTTCCATGGACCTCCCGGCACGGGTAAGACAACCCTCGCCAATATTATTGCTCATGAGATGGACTCCGAAATTGTATCAACCTCAGGACAGATCCTCGAGAAGGCCGGGGACCTTGCCGGAATATTGACTGGGTTGAAACGTGGGGATGTCTTTTTCATTGATGAGATACACAGGCTCAATAGGACTGTTGAAGAATATCTATATTCTGCTATGGAGGATTTCTTTCTCGATATTGTTATAGACCAGGGTCCTTCAGCACGCACGGTCCGGCTGAATCTCGAACCATTTACCCTCGTGGGCTCGACAACCAGAGCCGGAATGTTGACGGCCCCATTGAGGACACGTTTCGGAATCATGGAACGCTTGAATTTCTATAATCCGGAGGAGCTGAAGATGATAGTGATGCGCTCCTCAAAGATACTGGATATACCCATAGATGGTGAGGCAGCCGGAGAAATAGCGAGCAGATCACGCGGGACACCGAGAATAGTCAACAGGCTGCTCAGGCGTATTCGGGACTATGCACAGGTAGAGGGTACAGGTCAGATTGATATTGGTATTGCCAGACATGCCCTGAGAATTCTCGATATAGACGAGGCAGGTCTTGACGAGATGGACAGGCGTATTCTCAGGCTAATTATTGAAAGCTATGACGGAGGACCTGTGGGTATAAGCACACTTGCTGTTGCATTGAGTGAAGATGCCGGCACACTTGAAGAGATGTATGAACCATACCTTGTTCAATTCGGTTTACTCAAACGAACAGCAAGGGGCAGGGTAGTAACACGGGCAGCATATAAACATCTGGGTATAAAACCCACTTCCTTTGACCTGTTTGATCTTTAGATCTTCTTTTCAAACTTGACTTTACCCTTTCGCAGACTTTATTTTTATGAAAAATCAAAGGAGGCTCAATGAGACTGATGATTCTAATTTTCGTCGGTGTTATTTTTTCCCAGACAGTGGCAGAGGTCAATGGCAGTCCGATAACCATTGAAGATCTGAAAAGTGTCAGCAAGATGGAGATGAACTATGAGGTCTTCAAGAATCATATGCTCAAGCAGAACCTTGACAGGGCAATAGAAAGGGAGCTTGTCTATGTCAGTGCCAAGGAAAAGGGCTATTCAATCGATAGCGATAAAGAGGCACAACAACGGCTTGATGCTTTCAAGAAATCCCTACTAATTGATATGTTCATCGAGAAAGAGATAAAACCAACAATACCAGTTTCCGAGGAAGAAATCCAAAACGAATATAGATTCTCGAGCGATTACTATAAACCCAGGAGATATCTGACAGCTATTGTGAAAAAAAGCAATGATGAAATTGATCTCAACCAGGCAAAGCAGGTGCTTTCAGCCATTGAGATTGAAGAAGATAACCCAAACCAGGTTTACGAACAGGTCTTTAAGAAGTTCGAGGAATCAGGACCCAGATTTCACGTCGATATTCTTGAGCTGCGGGAAGATGACTATATGTTAAAGGAGTTTCCCAAGATCGCTGAAAGTCAGAAGGGTAGTGTAGTGGGGCCCATCGGCGAGAAAGAAAATCAGATAGTCTTTATGCTCATCAACACCCTACCTGATGAGAGTGTTCCACTTGAGAATGTTCGAGATAAGCTTGAGGATAGGATAAGAAACCGGAAACTGGAAGAGGGCATACGAGAGTATGTAAAAGAGGCAAAGAGCAAATCAAAAATAACTATAGACAACAGCGTTCTTGCAGAGTAGTTGACACATAGATAAATTCTTGAGGTTCCCGCAATAAAAAATTGCGGGAACTATTTTATAAACTCCTTGAGAAAAATCTTGCAACATACCCAAAAACCCAATATTATAATTGTGGTGGCTCTCAAATTAGGCAATTTTTGTTTTCATTGGTTGCTTAACGAGAAACCCTTGAGAACATATGCTATGAGCTAATTTGAGGACTTTTGTAATCATTGGGATTGAGAGGTAAAGCCTTCGCTCAATATTTGATAAGTTTTTTAACATAAATAGGTGGTAGAAAAAGGAATATACAGTATTCTACCGCAGAGAAGAGTTTAACATAAATGGGGGAAAGTATGAACATGGAGAATTTCTATCAGTTAGAAGAAAAGATAAATAAAGCAGTTGAAGTCATATCAAGACTCAAGGACGAGAAAAGAAGTCTGTATGAGTCAAATCAGCAATTGGAACAGAGGGTACAGCATCTTTCTGAAGAGTTAAACAATGTGAGGAATGAGAACAATTCCATGCGTCACAAGCTGGAAGAAAGTTCAAATATTTCTTCTGAAAAGGAAGAGCAGCTCCGAGAAAAGATCGATTCTTATATCGGAAAAATTGATGATGTACTCGGTTCCGAGATCTGAGGTTAGATGTCAGACTCTGAGAAAAAAAATATCACAGTAGAAATATATGGAAAGCAATACATGTTGGCTTCCCAGCAGAACAGCGAATATGTTGAGCAGGTTGCCCAAAAGGTAGATTCCCTTATGAAGGAGATCGGTGGCGGCTCTCTGAATGATCTTAATTGTTCTATACTGGCATCTATGACACTTGCGGATGAGCTCGAAAAAAAGGAGCAGGAACTTATCAAACTCCGTGAAGAGATCGAGGAACAACAAGAGATGATGAATATCATAGGTCAGAAGTTGGACAGCGAGCTCGAGATAGACTGATTACCTTTTCAGAGTCAACAGATTTTTTTAGATTTTGGAACCTCGGTGAGGCCGGGGTTTTTTGTATGTATATAAGAAATTCACATAAATGGGGTCCTAAAGACCCAGTCTGAAAGGAGAATAATGTCAATTGCAGCCATAGCAGGCATAGTAATAGGCCTGATTGTAGCTATAGTAGTTGGTTTCTTCATAGGAAAGCGCATGGCAGCCTCTAAGATATCCGAGGCAAAGAGAAGGGCGGATCAGATAGTCGCCGAAGCTGAGAAGAACTCAGAGATTTATCTCAAAGAAGCAGAATTGAAGGCTAAGAGCGAATGGCTTGTCGCAAAGACCGAATTCGAACAGAGTACAAAGCAGAGAAGGGCTGATATCGAGAGGCTTGAAAAGCGTGTCAGAGAACAGGAATCGATGGTTGAGAACAAAGCCGATATGATCAGAAAACGTGAGAAGAATCTCGAGAACTACAAGAGAAATCTCCAGTCCAAGGATGAGTCACTGACTCAAAGGCAGAAAGAGCTTGATGATCTTATCAGAAAGCAGAATGTCCAGCTTGAGAGGGTCGCTGGAATGACCGCAGACGAGGCCAAGGCGATTCTCATGCAGAATTTGGAGGCTCAGGCACGTGCAGAGGCAGCCCAGAGAGTCAAGGAGATCAAAGAAGAAGCAGAGGCCAAGGCAGAGCGAGAGGCAAGGCAGATTATAATCAGTGCAATCCAGAGGATATCAGCGGATACTACTGCAGAAGCAACCGTCTCAGTAGTCAATCTTCCATCCGATGAAATCAAGGGCAGAATTATTGGCAGAGAAGGACGAAATATTCGCGCCTTTGAGATTGCAACTGGCATCGATGTTATTGTCGATGACACACCTGAGGCCATAATTCTTTCCGGCTATGATCCTATACGCCGTGAGGTGGCCAGAATAGCCATGGAGAAGCTCATACTCGACGGAAGAATCCACCCTGCGCGCATAGAAGATGCAGTTAAAAAGGCAGAGAAAGAGCTGGAGGTTATAATCCGCGAGGCCGGCGAACAGGCCTGTTTTGAGGTTGGTGTTCACAGGATAAGCCCTGAACTGATTAAGATACTCGGTCGTCTGAAATACAGGACATCATACGGTCAGAATGTACTGAATCATTCCATAGAGGTTTCAAAGATATGTGGGCTGATGGCCCAGCAGCTGGATCTGGATCAGAAGCTGGCACAACGTGCCGGTCTCCTGCACGATATAGGAAAGGCTGTGGACAAGGGACAGGAGGGCACACATACGCAACTTGGCTATGAACTGGCCAAGAAGTTTGACGAAGGTGAGGTTGTGCTAAATGCCATACAGTCACACCACGAGGACGTTGAACCCACTAATCCCATCTCTATTCTTGTACAGGCCGCAGATGCCGTCTCAGGTGCACGTCCAGGCGCAAGGCGTGAGACCCTTGAGAACTACATTAAACGTCTCGAGAAGCTCGAGCAGGTTGCCGCCTCCTTCTCTGGTGTAGCCAATTCCTATGCTATCCAGGCAGGACGCGAGGTCAGGGTGATTGTAGAGCCCGAGCAGCTCAACGATAATGATGCAGACATACTCTCTGCAGAGCTTGCTACAAGGGTACAGGATGAGCTCGAATACCCCGGCCAGATCAAGATCACTGTGATCAGAGAGCATCGGGCGATAGAGTTTGCCAAGTAATTCTCGCGGATTTATAGTTGTATTGAAAGACCCGTCAAAAGGCGGGTCTTTTTTATTGTTCCATATATCCAATGAGCTATATCTTGCTCTGATAGATCTCAATAGATCGCTTGTATTCAATGGGGGGGGCATGGGTCATGATGAATGCTTTCCATGCCATACAGACAGGTCATGAGATAATAGTTTGAGTCCGGTCAGATAAAAGAGCATGAAGGTTCTGATTAGCCAAGAATATACATGACAGATCGAATCACACTGCTCAGAGAGCGTAACTCTTAAGAAACATATTTTACGAGACCCACCTTATTTTTCGGACAAGCTGTGAGCTATCCTGTTCCCAAAAAACTCATTTATTATGAAAATTGGTATGAATCGGGTTAAGAGTCGAATAATAGTATTCATGGCAAGAGGTTCTTTGCGAAAGGATTATTCCTGATCAGCATTCGATCGGTTTTTGGAAACTGCTGATTCATTTGGCAGCATTTACAAGGCGTGCAGTCCCCGAAAGATACATAACCGCAGCTATCAGAGTTGTCATAGATTGCTCAGTCTGCATTTATATCGATATAGATATTGAGAGTAGGGTAGTGAGATTCAGCGATATCTGGAATTTAAGAAAGTCATATATAATAAAAAAACCCGGCGACGACCTACTCTTCCACACCGTTACCAGTGCAGTACCATCGGCTTAGGTAAGCTTAGCTTCCGTGTTCGGAATGAGAACGGGCGTGGCCTCACCAATATGGTCACCGGGATTTAATATCCAAAGAGGTTTTTCCACAAAGGAAGTGTGTAATGACGAAACAAAATCCGATCAAGACTCACGGGTTATTAGTATGGCTCGGCTAAACAGATTACTATGCGTACACCTGCCACCTATCGACCTGGTAGTCTTCCAGGACCCTTTAGGACTTAAAAGTCGGGAGATCTAATCTTGAGGCTGACTTCGCGCTTAGATGCTTTCAGCGCTTATTCAAACCAGACATAGCTACCCAGCAGTGCCATTGGCATGACAACTGGTGCACCAGAGGTCTGTCCATCCCGGTCCTCTCGTACT
>NPID01000270.1_pt1 | contig 53764 bp, 57 predicted proteins | sample 8637491 | NCBI WGS metagenome assembly NPID01 (sample SAMN07420843, study PRJNA396082) | bioreactor metagenome | isolation source: sample BA6 brine-fed electro-methanogenic bioreactor BA | place: Japan: Kochi | collected 2016-06-14 | reverse complement strand
CCAGATCCGGTGACAGTTCGTCGACGAGTCTCGAAAACTGCAGCAGGAGCCACCAGCGTTTGTCGGATTCCGTCGCCTTCTGGTTGTAAGTGGAAAAGGTCTGGCACGGAGCGCAACCGGCCAGGAGTTTGATTCCGTTTTTTCTGTAGTGGCGATCCAGTTCGCTGGCTTCCAATTCCTCCACCGATTTGAGCAGGAACCTGGCGTTGTTGTTTGCAGTGTAGGGATATTCACAGGCTGAATCGACATCAACTCCCAAACGGACATCGATGCCGGCTTTCTGAAGACCGTGGGTCAGCCCGCCCGCACCACAGAACAAATCCACGGCGTAAACTTTTCTTCTATACTCGGTTTCCTTTATCGCTTTGGGACAGCTTCTCATTTTTTCGAACCTTTGCGTTCATCGGCCTTGAGTTGGCCGCCAGTGGCCCCTCCCGCCTCAATCCAAGTATCGACCTGATCTTTCTTGAACTTCCACAGTCGCCCCATCCGATGAGCCGGCATTCCTTTCTTGTCGATCCATTTATAGACAGAGTCGCTGCTTACACCGAGGTGCTCACAGATTTCATGTATTGAGAGCCAGCGGTTTTCCGTTTTGGGCATATCCAAAATTCCGATCGGGATTGCGGCTGAACAGAAACTTCTTGGGCGCAAAAAAATGAAGAGTCCCCTGCCATCATAAAAATAGTCTAAATATGCAATAATTTTAGATAAAGGTCAAACGATTTCGGCCGATTTCAGCCGATTTTATCGGCCAGTCAAGAGAGGCAATTCTTCCCCCTCTCCCCATTTTCAGGGTGACACCAATTGGAGGGTGTTGCCCTTGAGAATAGCCCTCGTCTTCCTCGTAATCCTGCTTCCATTCTCTGCCCACGCCTTCTGCTTTCAGGAGGCCGGGCAAAAGTATGCCGTCTCCCCTCGGCTACTCTGGGCAATCGCCAAGGCCGAGAGCAATTTTGATCCCTCCTCGATTAACCGAAATCGCAACGGAACCATCGATGTCGGCCTAATGCAAATCAACTCGATCTGGGCGGACCAACTTGGGGGGACCTGGGATGCCCTTGGCAACCCCTGCACCAACGTCATGGCCGGCGCCTGGATTCTGAGCCAGTGCATTCGGGACTACGGCAACACATGGCAGGCCGTAGGCTGTTATCACAGTCGAACTCCGACACGGAGGGACGCCTACGCCTCTCGAATTGCCGCCATCCTGGAACGGGCGAGAGTCGGACAGTGATTCCAGAGGACCTGCTCACCAAATATGGCCTACCTGTAGACGATGCCGCTCTTGCCATTGAGGAGGCCATATCCAATGTGCTTTCCGGCACCTTCAAAAAGGACATTTTGGTACGTGTCGGCGAGGAGATGGAAATAATCGCATTGGCCAGATCCAGCAACGGTTCGCAAGATTCTGAACCAATTTTCATGACCAATATCTCCAAGCTAAGGCGGCAAATTCGTTACCAGATTGAGCGGGAATTGGAAAAACGACAAAGCGTCCGCGAATGGGAACTCCTCCGGTCAATGCGCGGTCGCCCTGTCGCCGGGGAAGTAATGAAGGTCTCTAGAGACGGAAATGTGACCGTCGCCCTTGAAGTTGAGGACCATTTCCGGAGTTTGATCCTGACCGGGACCTGTGCCTCCCGTCAAATTCCGCCCAAAGAAAGAGGAATCCTTCAGATTGGGACCAAGAGAACATTCCTGGTGACCAGCGTCCTGCCTGTTCGGGAAAAGGACAAATCAAAGGTCCTGATCCGCCTTAGCCGCATATCCAAGGCCCTTCCCGAAAGCCTACTGCGGGAAACGATCGGCGAAGCGTCCATCCGATGCCGGCGGCGCATCGCGGGGGCCTTCAGCGAGATTGAAACATCCCGGCGGATTCCTAAAGAAGTGATCCAGGCTGTCGGAAAAGAACTTGGAGAGAGGATTATCGTCCGTGTTGTGGCGCCGGAGAAAAAGAACTGAACCGATTACCCTTCTCGGCACCGGTGTCCACATGGACGCACCGGGGAAAATTGTCGACATCACACTCCCGGACAGCTACCGGAAGCGCCACACCTTCGTGTTCGGAACCACCGGGGTTGGAAAGACCCGCCTTGCCGAAATGATGATCGAGCAAGACATCCGGGCAGGCAAGAGCGTCGTCTTCCTCGACCCAAAGGGCGACCAGCAGATATTCACCAAGATCTTCGACGTGGCCCGCCAAGTCGGCAGGGAAACCGAGATGATGCTGGTGACCCCGGTCTTCCCGGAGTATTCCGCCGTGGTCGATCCGCTCGCCTACTACTTCATGCCTGACGAACTGGTTGGGCACATCGTCAGCGGCATACAGGGAGGGAAGGAACCTTTCTACCGAAACATCGCCAAGGAGATCACCTCGGCCGTCATTATCGGGAACATCATGCTGGCCAGGGCCGAAGGCCGGGTTCCGCTACAGAACATCGACTCCATCCGCCAGAGCATCCGCCGCCAAGCGCTGGAGGAGATGGCGAACGCGCTGGTCCGGGTCAACGATCCTGAAGCGGCCTCCATCGCCGGGGTCCTTCAGGATATTCTCAATTCCCCCCAAGACTACTACGCCAAGGTCAGCTCAACCCTTCGAACCTGCCTCAACGAGCTCTCCAGCGGCAACATCGGGGCGATCATCGGCAAGGCCGAATCGAACCGATTCATCGAACGCCTCGAATCGGGCAAGCGGGTCATCCTGGTGGTCCACACCGGGTCCATGATCACCCGCGAGGCAGGGGCCACCCTTGGGAAGGTCCTGCTTTCGATGATCCAGTCCTTCGTCGGACGTGTCTACCTGTCGGGAAAGCAGAGGGTGTCTCCCGGCCTGGCCATCTACATCGACGAAGCGCAAAGCCTTTTCTACCAGGGCGTGGAGGACCTGTTCGCCAAGGCCGGCTCTGCGGACGTCATGGTTCACGCCTTCGCTCAGTCGGTGAACCAGCTCTACGCCGCAGTGGGGGAGGAGTTTGCCAAGTCCATCCTCGACAACACCAACACCAAGATTTTCATGCGCTGCTCCGATCCGGAAACGTCCGAATACGTCGTGCAGCACTTCGGAACGCGAAAGGTCCTGAACAGCATCTACAACCCCGCCCAGATCACTACCCGCGAAATTGAGGAGGATGTCCTCAAGACCCAGGATGTGTTGAACCTTCAGCCGCGGGAGTTTTACATGATGACCTACTCCGGCCGGTTCCGGGGAAAAACGGCAACCGTTGAGGATCCGAAGCTAAAGATCCGTTTCCCGGATGCTCCGACCGCAGTTCTGGTCGGCCGGCAACAAGAGGATGCTCATGCCGTATGACGTCCTGACTTGGGGCGCCGGGGGACTCGCCGTCGCTCTGGCTGCATATGCGGTGGCCCAACTGCGTTCCGCAAAAGATCGACCCGGCGACGATGGCAATCTCCATTCGGAAGAACAGACCCTGGCCCAGGTGGCCAGGCTCTGGACCGGAGCTGAAACCGAGCTCGACTTTCGGGACATCGCGAGGATCTGGCGAACGACACCCGAGGCGCGGGCCGAACCGAAACCGCCACCAACCTATCGCTACCCCGAGATCCGGCAGTTCCATGCCCAATGGGCAGCGCACCCGGTCGTAAAGGAGGAAAAGAAGGCAGTCATCGAGGGCATCCTCTCCATTCTGGACAGGGAGGGTGATTGCCCTTCCGTAGTGCGGAAAAACAGCTCGGAGGCGGAGAAGAAGTACGACCAGATGGTGTTCGACAAGCTGGCTACCATCACTTTGTGGCGGCACTCCCTGGATGTCGCTGCTCACCTCGCCGGAGCGATGACTCAGGCGATGCTTATCCCCGATGCGCTGATTGCCGGGCTGGGCCATGACCTGGGGAAAATACCCGCCTACCAGGATTCCCTCTACCGAACCGGAGATCACCCGATCATCTCGGTCATCGTTTTGAACAAGATTCCAGGCTACGAGTCGATGTCGAACCGCGATGAGGTCAGCTTGTCCATCCGGCAGCACCACTTGCTCAATGCCGAGTCGGCCTTGGGCCGAGCCCTGAAAGAGGCGGACCATCAGGTTCGTTTGGTGGAAATCAGCCGGCTGGCCCCGGAGCTTTCCAGAGCAGAAGGGAGGGAAGCAGAGAAGGTCGTTTCGTCTCAGAAATCCTCTCCGCAGAAACGGCGGCAGGCGGAAGAGAAGGCCAAGGAGAAGCAGCCCCCTGAGGAAAGCCCGACCTCCGTTCCCCTCCTCCCCAATAAGGAGGCAGAGGAAAACGAAGATCCCCGGGTCGGCGATAACGGTGGCACGGGTCCGTCCGATCTAAACTTGGACCGCCTTCTGGAAGGGCTCAAGAGGAAGATCAACAAACTGGAGAAGAACCGTTGGTCAATCATTTCCGTACCGGAAGGATGGGTATTGGCCCAGCCCGACGCTGTGTGGGGCGAGGCGAAGCGATTGGCCCGGAACGCGCCCACTTTTCTGGCGGCGGATGCCGACGAGCAGAAGAAGAGGCAGATCCTGCACCTGATCATCCAGAGACTGTCCGCGGAAAAGCAGGCCATCGCCACCGAACTGCTCGGCGAAGGGTATCACACCACCCAATGTCTGGTGGTCACCGATTCCGGGCGCAGCATGAAGGTGCCTTTGATTCCGTTTCGACTCGAAGCTTTCGGAACCGTCCCTTCCGCCCTGGAGGGCATCAAGTTCGGGGACCTGAAACGGATGATCAGGAAGGTCAAGGTGGGTAACGCGCAACGGAAGGCCAGCGAGGCATGAAGCGACCGGGCTCACTCGTTTCCCTCGCGGGGATCGTCCTCCTGGTGACCGCCACCGCGTCTGGAGCGGACGTTTACCGCAAGGAAGCCCAGAGGGGCTGGTGGTGGTACGAGGACCCTCCACCAGCGAAACAGGCTGAGAAACCCGAGCAGCCGTCCTTGTCTGCGTACAGCACGGAAGAGATGTGGAAGATGGACCCCGACCGGCTGCGGGAGTACGCCGAGGAGGTCAAGAAAGAAGCGGTGAGGCTCCCATCAGAGGAAAACGTCAGGCGCCATTACCTGGTACAGGACGTGATCCGCCGCAAAGCCGTAGCCTTCGCCAACGCCTCCGAGGTCGTCTGGCAGAAGCATCCGGAATTGTCGGTTGCCAAGGATTCCCCTCTCGCCGCTCCCGGCCGCAAGGCCGTGACCCGGGAAAAGGTGGAGGAGCGCGAGCGGGTTCTGGAGGACGGCAAGCGGGACTTCGCCCTGCTCTATTTCAGAGCCGAAGGATGCTCGTTCTGTCAGGAGCAGGAAGGAATTCTGAGCTACTTCCAGGACAGGTTCGGTTGGACGATCAAACCCATCGATGTGGACCAGCGGCCAGCCCTGGCGAGCCGGTTCGGCATCCTGACGACTCCGACCCTGCTCCTGATCCAGCGCGGGTCGAAGGAGTATATCCCGGTGACCGCGGGCGTGGCATCCGCGTCGGAGATCGAGGCCAAGCTCTATCGGGGGATCAGGCTGATGCGGGGTGAGGTGTCCCCTGAAAACTTCAATCTTTACGATTTCCAGAAAGGGGGAGGATTCGATGTCGAAGCCGGGCGATAGCATTCAGGACAGCTACCTGGTCTATCCGGGGTTCGTCCCCAGGTCTTGGGGAGTCTGTCATCTCCGCGTGATCCTGAAGGAACAGGGAGCGTTGCTGATGGCCAGCGAGATTCGCCACAACCCGGGGCCTTCGGTGACAAACGCCATCGAGGGGGTCTGGGCGGCTATTCAAAAGAAGTTCCCGGATGGGAGCCTCGGGAAAAATCCCCTCCTGGTCGAGCACTACAACGATGAGGCGGTGTACGGCGAAGCCGGACTGGGCGAGCGGCTGGCACTGGCGAGGGTGCGGAAAGGAAGCACCGCCTGGCGCCATACGACCCCTGGCGAGATCGCCGCCTTGGTGGGGTGCTCCCCTGAAGACCTGTCGATTCCCCTGAGTCAGTTGATTCTCAAGACGACCTGTGGAGGCCGGCAATGAGCAGAAGAGCTTTTCTCGCCGGCGTGGTGGCAATGATCCTCCTGACAGCTTCCCCATCGCCTGGGGCAGCGGGCTGGGTCGACGACTGGGTTGACCAGAAGGTGGAGACCTCGCCCGGCTACTTCGAGGGGCAGAAACGGGGATATTACACCGGCGGCGGCTTCTCGGCCAGGTGGAACCTGCAGAACGATTACATCTGGAGCGTGACGCCGCCCCGGCTGAAAACCGGCTGCGGCGGAATCGACGCCTTCATGGGGGGCTTTTCCTTCATGGACCCGGATTACCTGGTCCAGAAACTCCAGCGGATCATGTCAGCCGCTCCGGCCGCCGCGTTCGATGTCGCCCTGAAGGTCCTCGCCCCGCAGGTGTCCGACACCATACGTTCCATGGAGTCCATAGCGGACAGGCTGAACAACATCCAGCTCGACGAATGCAAATCCTCCCGGGCCCTGGTCGCCACCATCGCCAGCCCCCTCGCCCCGCAGAACAAACAGGGCGAGCTGGCGGCGATCCAGGCCGACTGGTGGCAGTCCACCGGCGGCGGGGATCTCTGGACCCAATTCCAGCAGCTGCGCCAGGCGGACAACGACAAGCCGGACCCGGCCGCCGCCACGGCCTCTATGGGAGGCTGCTCGAACGACTTCAAGGCGGTCTTCGCCGGCGGCAGCATCCTCGAGCAGGCTGGCGCCAAGGTGGGGATCACCAACGCCGAATATCTCAACCTGATCCGGGGGTATGTCGGAGACATCTTCATCCAGGCCCCCGATGCGGCCCTGAACATCAACGCATACAAGGTGGTCTATGACAAACCCTGCGACCAGGACAAGGGCCTGAAAGACCTCCTCGACGGGACGGCCCAGGGGAAACCGACCAACGGAGCCTGTTCGACCATCTCCGACGCCAACCGGAACCTTCGCCAGTACGTCCAGACCCGGTTGAGCGCCATCGCCAACCGCTACCGGAACCGCCAGGCGTTGTCCGCGACAGACGAAGCCTTCATCAACGCATCGCCTCTCGCCGTGGGGCTGGTTCTGAAGACGGCCGTTGGAGAACAGCAGGAAGGGCCGGTGATTGCCCAGCTCTCGGACGTGACGGCGAAGGCCTACGCCTACTCGATCCTGACTGACATGTATGCCAAGACCCGGGGGATCTTCGAGACGGCCAAGAACATCATGAGCACCCAGAGCGGGCCCGCCGGCAACAACGCAACCTCCTCCTGCCGGATCGAGAACGTCGCGGAGTCCATGGCGGCGGTCGAAAAGATCGAAAGCCGCCTGTTCGACCTCATGCGGGAGGTGCAGACCGAATACGCCACCACGGTGGCCGAGTTGAACACCATCTACGAGTTTGTCCGGAAGCAGCAAAGATTCAGCGACGAAGCCTACCAGGCCCTCCGCCAGCGGTTTGGGGAAGGCGTGGCCTCGCGGGCAATGAACCTCTGATCGACAAAGGAGATGCGAATGGCAAAGGGGAATGAAAAGGGAAATGGAAAACAGGATTTTCGCCAGGAACGGCTGGACCGGAAGATCGAGTTGGCCAAACGCGACGACATGGAAGTGATCTCGCGCCGGGCAGCCGAGACCAACGACTTCATCCGACTTCTATCGGCCAACGACTACATCATCAATCGCCTGCGGAACCAACTCGGCCGGCCGAGCGGCGTTCCGGTGGACCAAGCGGTCAAATTTCTGGAGCGCAACGAAGAGCTGCGCCAGGAGATGAACCGTCTCAACGCCGAAATGTGCAAGGCCCTGGGGATGTCGTACCGGGCACCCCGGGGGTTCGAGAACCCACTGAAGGAAAGCGGTCAGCAAGGGGAGGGGAAAAAGGGGACTCAAGGGAAGGCGAAGGCCGAGGCGAGCTGATCCCAAAAGGATGGCCTTTATGGTCCATCGATTATAGATGAACCGTCTCAGAGCCGAAATGTGCAAGGCCCCGGGGATGTCGTACCGGGCACCCGGTGGGTCCGGGTTAAGGGCCAGCTTCCGGCGACTTTCCCCGTGGCCGTCGCTGGACCCTTCTTCAACGGAATGCGCGGTGCCCGAGAAAGACTGATCTGTTCAAAGACGGGCGCATGAGGCGATTGGACTTTTAATCGCCTCAAAATTCGAGTCGTTTCCGGTGCCACAACTTTTCCTTGACAGGGCGGAAGAGATTTTTACAATAGATTCATTCATCCACACTATGTTTCCATAGTGACTCCTCGCTCTTTCTTGAGCAGGACAAAGTTTCAGAGAAAGCCTCTGATCCTAACACCCCAGGCATGGGGCGATTCAAGCAGGGAGAAACCGGAACGCCCGGTGACCCAATCTGCACGCGACAGCAGACTCCCCTGTGGCGTAATCCGCTTTTCCTGATTCCACCGTGAAGAGCGGAGAAACGACATTCGCGCGTTTTCTCGACGTGCATCGGAATACCGAATTAATAGACCCGTTTTGGCCTAGCGCCGGAATGGGTTTTTTGTTTCCGAAACAACCATCCCAGCCGGGAGGAGACTTCTTCCCCGGGCGGGGTGGACTCCTTTCTGCTGGGGAAAACCCAGAGAAAGGAGGAAAAAGATGCTCAACAAGGTTCAACTGATTGGAAGGCTGGGAACCGATCCGGACTATCGCTGCACCGCGGCATCCGGGACGCCCGTGGCGACATTTTCACTGGCTACCTCGGAGCGGCGAAAAGGCAAGGACGGAGAGGTCAGGGAGTTCACCGAATGGCACAACATCGTCACCTGGAAAACCCTTGCGGACACCTGTCACAACTACTTGACGAAGGGCAAGCTCGTCTTTGTCGAGGGCAAGATCCGCACACGGAAGTACCAGGACAAGGGCGGCCAGGATCGCTACATCACCGAGATCGTGGCCGACCAGGTGAAGTTCTTGGAGAAGGTCAAGGACCTTTGCTGGTTCGACGACCATGGTGACCAGCCGGAGGAGGACCCCTTCTAAGGGGACCATCCGCAGACGAATCGACCACCCCAAGGGGGAGACATCATCTCCCCGGGCGGGGCGGTTCTGTCTCCCCAGATCGGGCATTCGCCCGGGAAAGGAGACAGCATGAACGCTCACGCAGCACAGCACACACTCATCCCGCAAAACCACCACGCCAGGCCGCCGGTTCCCCAGTCCCTGTTTGACGAGGAGAAAATCACCCTCATCAAACGGACGATCTGCAAGGGGGCCAGCAACGACGAGCTTCAGCTCTTCGTCAATCAGTGCAAGCGCACCGGCCTGGACCCCTTCGCCCGCCAAATCCACGCCATCAAGCGCTGGGACTCCAGTCAGAACCGCGAGGTCATGTCCATCCAGACCTCGATCGACGGCTTCAGGCTGATCGCCGAGAGAACCGGGAAATATACCGGACAGCTCGGACCCTACTGGTGCGGCAAGGACGGCAAGTGGCAGGAAGTCTGGCTCAATGAAGCGACCCAGCCGTTCGCGGCCAAGGTCGGCGTTCTTCGAACCGACTTCAAGGAACCTCTGTGGGCCGTTGCCCGCTTTTCAACCTACGCCCAGAGAACGAAGCAGGGAAACCTCACCCGCTTCTGGGCGTCCATGCCGGACCTGATGATCGCCAAGGTGGCTGAAGCCCTGGCGATTCGCCGAGCGTTCCCCCAGGAACTTTCGGGCCTCTACGTTCAGGAGGAAATGGATCAGTCCGGCAACGTCGTTGACGACATGACAAGCGGTGCGGTCCCCGAAGGGAATGGCAACCAGGCAGAGAACCAAGGACAAGAAGAAGAGCCGGAGCCAGGTTCCGACGCGGAGTTGCTTCTGTCCAAAGGACAGATCGGCACCCTGCAGAGCCTGATTCGCACCACCGGCACCGACGAGCAGAAGTTTCTCAAGTATCTCGGCGTCTCTTCCCTGGAGCTGCTTCCCCACGCCATGTACCAGCAGGCGATTGAGGCGCTCAAGCGGAAGAAGGCCGGAAAGGGCTTCAGCAACCCTCAGAGCGTCGACGCGGTCCTTTCCGCGCTGGCGGCTCATAAGATCGAGGCGAAGCTGGCCGAGGACGGCAAAACCATTTACGCAACGTCCTACGAAAACCGGAACTTTCTCAAACAGCTCGGCTTTCGCTGGGACGGCAAACTGAAGAGCTGGTACCTGATGGCTCAGTAATCGTTCGCTCGACACCCAACCTGCCCCACGGGGGAGACACTGATCTCCCCGGTAGGGGTGCGTCTTGTCTCCCCTGTGGCCCAAACCACAAGGAGATAAGACCATGAAAGTGATTCTCGACAGCCTCGAATTCGTTGAAGTCAGGAACATCGTCACCGGCGTCGTCATCGGGATGCCCTTGGTGGGCCTCCTGGCGATCCTTTTCTGACGCTGCGACAAGTCCCGAGCCGACACGACGATCAACCCCAATCGGGGGCGGAGCAGATCCCCCCGGCTGGGGTTTTCTGTGTCCGTCCCCGACCAGGAGACGGATGCCATGAGCAGACTGCAGGCCTTCCTGGAGAAGGCAATCAAGGAAAAGAACCGCCAGGACAGCGCCCACCTGGGCGACCGCTCGGAATACGTCGGCGCGTCCGATATCGCCGGCTGTCCCCGCAAGGCCGTCCTGTCGAAGAAGAACCCAAAGGAACACGATTCGAAAACCCTGCTGCGCTTTGCCCGGGGGCATGTGGCTGAAGGCCTCCTGGCCGAGATCTTCGCCGCTGGCGGCCTGAAGTTCGACCGCGAGACGGAGATCCCCCATCCGGAGCATTCCTTTATCCGGAGCCACATCGACTTCCTGTTCAGCAGCAGCAAACGACTCCATGTAGTGGAACTGAAAACCGTGGACGGCATCCCCGACGAGCCTTACTCCTCGTGGGTAGACCAGCTCCACACCCAGATGGGCCTCCTTGAACTCAGCCGACCCGGCCTTCCAATCGGCGGATCGATTCTCGCCCTGGACCTCAACGCCGGGGATTGGCACGAGTTCAACTCCTATCGACCGAACGAAGTCATTTTCAACGTCATGATCGAGAAGGGCCTGCACATTTGGGCGGCCATGAAAGGTCATGAAGAACCCAGAACCGAACCGGGGCTCCTGTGCGGGTATTGTCCGCAAAGGAAGGATTGCCCGGCCTTCATCGGCGATGCGGTGGAACTTCCCGCCGAAATTGAAAGCATGGTAGACGGCTATCATTCCGCCAACCAGCAGAAAGCTATGACGGAAAGAACCTTGAAGACCTTGAAGGGAAATATCCTCTCCTTCGCCGGGAACCGTTTCAAGGGGACCACGCTGGACGCGCAGCTGATGCTCAACGTCTGGGAAGTGGGACCCTCGGAGTCGGTTGACGCCAGGTTGCTCAAGGAAAAGTTCCCCGATGTCTACACAAAGGTAAAAAGACCAAAAGCCGGGTACACCCGGATGGAGGTCCGAACCCTGAACTGACCCGACAACCCCACAGGGGCGCAAACGACGCCCCACTGGGGTCCTCCTTTCCGGGGGGCGTTTGCGCCCGGGAAGGAGCCAAAGATGAGCAGAACCGCTGAATATTGGGAGGCCTCCATGACGACACTGCTGGTGATCGCAATGGTGGCTGGCTTCATTTACTGGATGTCGCTTCTGGCCCGCCAGCAGGTGCTGCCGCCGCGCGCGGTGGCCGAAGCCATGGACCAGGCGATGCAACCGAAGGAGGTGGAATCATGGCCTCCGTCGCGTTGACCCTTCACGCCGCCAATCGCATCCTGGAGCGGGAGATCCCCTTCGAGGCCGTGAAGGCCTGCCGCCTGGCGGCGCCGATCCTGACAGAGAAACCCCTTCGCTTTCGCTACAAGGGGCTCGTGATCGTCGCCTACAAGGCCGGTGAGGTCCCGCGGATGATCTCCGTCTGGAAGGACGAAAAGGAGGGCGGGTGAAATGGACCTGTCGAATCTGAACTGGGAGAAGGTGGAAAGCGACTTCCTGGACTACCAGGCCAAGGGCCCGCGAGGTGCCCAATACGGCCTGGTCCGGAACGTCTTCAAGCCATCCCTTCTGTTTCCCATCGTCACCGGTACCCTCCGGGTCATCCCCGGCTGGTACACGGACCGAAACGGCAAAATTGAAAAAGTCGCCACCTGACCAACCGGCGACTCGACCACCAATCCCCATCCGGGGGAGAGCACCTCTCCCCTGCGGGGAAAGCGTGTCTCCCCCGGTCCTGTCCGGACAAGGAGCGTGACATGCACAAACCCATCAGTGAAGTCTTCGGCATCGAAGCCCCCGCCTCCATCACCATCGAGGTCCGCGACGCGGGCCATCCGATGGTCCCGGCCGCCAATCCCGACTACGTGTTCCGCAAGGATCTGCTGTCGGACATCCTGGCCTGGATGCGAGGCGCCTCGGGCCCCGATCCCCTCTACCTGGTCGGCCCTACGGGGTCCGGCAAATCCTCCCTCATCACCCAGGTCGCCGCCCAACTGGGAATCCCTCTCTACGTGGTCTCGTGCCACGAGCGGATGGAGATCCCCGAACTCTTCGGACGCTATGTGGTCCGGAGCGGCACCATGACCTGGGAAGACGGCCCCTTCATCCGGGGCCTCAAAGACCCGGCCGGGGCCTGGATCCTCCTCGACGAGGCGGACACCTTGGACCCGGGAACCTTCATCGGCCTCAATGCCCTGCTGGAGGGGCGCTCGATCATCATCCCCGAAACCGGGGAAGTGGTCGAACCGCTTCGCCAAGGGGCGCGAATCGTCTTCGCCGGCAACACCGCCGGCAACGGCGATGCCAACGGCCTCTACCAGGCCACCAAGCGCCAGAACCTCGCCTCCATGGGAAGGTTCATGGTGCTGCAGGTCGGCTATGCCGACCCGGCCGAGGAGAGCAAGGCCCTGGAGAAGGCCGTACCGACCATTCCGGAGCCGATCCGGGAGAAAATGGTGGCGCTGGCCGGCGAGGTCCGAAAGCTCTTCGTCGGCGGCCAAATCGAGGTGACCATGTGCACCAGGTCCCTGGTGCGCTGGGCGAGTCTCTCAAGCTTTTTCAAGGCGAAACCGGGAATCAACCCTCTCATCTACGCCCTCGATCGGGCGCTCGGCTTCAGGGCCGAGGAAGAGTCGCGGCAGGCGCTCCACGAGCTCTGTCAGCGGATCTTCGGATAGGAGGTCCCATGAGCCTGCCAATTCCGAACAATACGACATACGGCATCTGGATGAGGGCACCCTCTTCCAGCGGCGGCAAGGACTGGCTGGGGTTCGTCACCGACACCGACGTTGTCAGTCAGTGGGGTAAGACCGGGATGGTCCTGCAATCCAAGGCCATCAGCGACCGACCCTCCGTCCTCGACCTCGACCGAAAGGTGAGGGAGAAGAGGGCCAAGGGCTACCAGGTCCTCGGGGAATACCACCTCGGAAGGGGCTGGAGCCATCTGCCGTCACCGAATGTGAAACCGAAAACTACACCGCCTCCACCAGCTCCGCTGGCGAAGGCCAAGGTGACCTCCTGGCTGTCTACATCCGACGGCCGGGAGTGGTTCTGACTTCCAACCCTCACGGGGGACGCATCCTGTCGGCCCCCTGGGGCGAAGGTGCGTCTTCCTTTTTCCAAAGGAGATGCAGATGCAGAACATCCTGCAGAATATCGTCATCATCACCCTGAACGTCACCCTCTGGTCTGGTCGCAAGAAGCTGCGGCCTGAGGATCTGAAACTTTCGGACGGCTCCGAACTGCCGCCCGACAAGCTCGCAAGCCTGGGCAGCAAACGGGTCATGGACCCGGAGGCCCTGGCGCCCTTCGGCAAGTACAAGCGACGGGCTGAGAGGGAGGTTCTGGCCGTGGGCACACGGTTTCTCGGCGGGTACGCAGTACCCGTCGAGAAGCTCGATCGCCTGATTCCCAAACTGGAAGCCATCCAGAAACAATTCGAGGAGATTAAGGAGGAATTCCTGGCCGAGTACGACCAAGCGGTTGATGACTGGGTCGCCGAAAATCCCGGGTGGGGAGAGGTGATCCGAAGGGCCGTGGAGGATGTCGCCTACGTTCGTAGGCAGCTCTCCTTCTCGGTTCAATCATTCAACATCAACCCGGTCGAGGAGCATACGACCGGCCTCGAAGCGGAAGTCAACGGCCTGGCCGATCAGCTCCGCCATGAGGTCCGGCAGGTGGCCCGTTCCACCTGGGACAGCTCCTACCACGGCAAAATCGAGGTGGGGCAGAAGGCGGTTCGGCCCGTCCGGGCGATGCTGGAGAAGATCGAAGGTCTGGTCTTTCTCGAGCCCGGGCTCCACGAGCTGGTGGACGGTCTAAGGGCCGTCCTCGCCGCCCTGCCGAAGACCGGCCCCATCAAGGGAGCCGACTTCGCCGCCCTCTGCGGCGCCCTTCATCTGCTCGGCAACATCCCGGAAGCCCGGGAGATTGCCGAGAATCCCCCTGTCGAAACGGAACCGGAGGAGACCGTGGCTGCAACAGAGCATCCAGCGGGCCCTCAAGCCGTCCCTGTTCCGCCGCCGGTATCCATCCGGCAGCCGGTACAGCCGCCGGCCCAGTGGTTCTAGCCCATCCAGGGCGAAACTCCTTCCCTGCGGGAGCAGTCATCCTATCGGACGCTCCCGCAGGGGGAGCGTCCCTGGAGCGACCATGCGAACGAAAATATCGACGGTCATCGGAGGGCTCAGAATCGCCCTCCAGAGCCTGGCCAACAAGCTCGGCGTCACCCTCGTCATCGGGGGAAGCGACGCCAGAACCAACGGAAACGTCATAATCCTCCCCGATCTTCCGGGGGATGACGAAGAGGCCGCCCTGCTAGCGCGGGGCTACATCGACCACGAGACGGCCCACATCCGGTTCACCGATTTCGGGATTCCAATCCGAACCTGGCTGAACCTGATCGAGGACGTGAGGATCGAGCGGGAGCAGGGCCGGGAGTTCCCAGGCTGCGCCGTCAACATGAGGCGGCTCGTCGCCCACCTCAAAGGGAAGGGGCATTTTCGGGGCCACCTGAAGAACCCTCTCTCCCTCCTCATGTCCTGGGCCTGCTGCCGGGGACGCTCCGTCGTCCTCGGCCAACCCCTCGGGGAGATCGCGGATCAGATGGAGAAGACCAGCCGGATCTTGTTCGGCGACCTCTTCTGCGATGCGTTCACGGACCTCGTACATGAAATCGGCGCCTGTCGGTCCACCGCCGACTGCGACGACCTCGCCCGGCGGATCGAGGCCCTCATCCAGAACCCTCCAGAACCGCCGCCTCAACCCCAGACAACGGGTAGCGAGGGAGATCAGGGGAAAACCTCCGACCGGAATGACCAGGCCGGAAGTTCCTCAGGCTCCCAAAGTCCGTCAGGGTCTCACCCCGACGGAGGCGACGGTCAAGAAGAACATTCGAACAGCGATCCCAGCCGGGACCAGAACCATAGCCGAGGAAGCCTCGGCGACGGTGAAGGCGATGAGGAGAAGAATCAGGATGAAGCGGGGCAGAGCCCTTCCGAATCCCGGTCCGATTCCGACTCGACCGGAAGCCAACCCGGTACCGACCCGCAAGGGGAGGGCCGAGAGCTAGGCAAGGGAGCAGGATTTGACGGAGGACAACCCCCGACACAGCAGCAACTTCAGGCCCTGAAAAGGGCGGCCTCCGCCGATGCCGAACAGGCTTCGAAGGAGGTGAACGTCGGGGAACTCCTCAAGGAAGCATTGGGAATCGAACACCGCCAGGCAGCCCGGGCGGGCACCTTGGAAGTGATTCCCGACACCCACCACCACGTCGGAGGCAGCAAAGCAGCCGGCGATCAGAAACGGGTCGAACGGGACCTTGGCCTGGACCAGGCCCGCCAGCTGACCGCCCAGATGCGGGCCAGGCTCGCGGGGCTCTTCCAGGCAGTCCGCCTGCAACGGAGCAGTCCGAAGCTGGTAGGTCACCGGATCGACCGCGAAGCGGTCCACCGGATCGCCTGTTCGACACCCGACACCCGGTATTTCTCCTCCCGCCGTTCAAGGAAGAAGGAGAACACTGCAGTGGTGATCCTGGGTGATCGCTCAGGGTCCATGGACGGAGAACAGATGAGCGTCGCCGTCCAGTCGGCGTTCGTGACCGCCGAGGCCCTGGAGCTTTTGCCCGGGGTCGCCTGCGCCGTGGGGTTTTTCCCCTGGGGATCAACGCAGGTGGCGCAGCTGAAGGACTTCGGCGAAAAACCGAAAGCCTCCCGCTTCGCCCTTACCGCCAACGGCGGCACACCAATGGCCGAGGCCCTGCTTTGGGCCGGAATGAAGCTCTCGCACCGCAAGGAGCCGCGCAAGATCATCGTCGTCATGACTGACGGGCAGCCGGCAGACGTTCCGGCCACCCTGAGGGCGATGGACAGGCTCTCCGGATGCGGGATCGAGACCTACGGCATCGGCATCCTCGATAAAAACATCCTCCATTGGCTGAAGGAGGGTGCCCGGTCCATCGACCGGATCGAGGAGCTTCCGAAGGCGCTCGTTGACGTGCTCAAGGAAGCCCTGGTCGAACGCCGACAGGCAATCTGAATGATGGAGGTACCAAGATGCGATTGACGATAACCAACAAGAAGGCATCGGCCACGGTCCTTTGCAAGGACCTCGTCGCCGAAAATCGAAGGGTCGTCTGTCTGAGCGCTTACGGGCCAACCCAGGAGGTCCGCGCCTTCGCGCAGATCCTGAACCTGGGACAGGACTCTTCCCTCGAAAGCGAAGAGAAGGAAGGGAGTGGCCAAGTCCATATCTTCCAGGCCTACTGCCCGACCCTGCCCCGGATCATCCCGAAGATGGGAGTAGGGTACTCGGGGCTCTACGTCCTTCCCGAGAGTCACGCCTACCTGATCGGAAATTCCACGGATGAGTGCTTCGGCATTTTCTCGCGGATTCTCGACCAGAAGGAGTTTGTCCATCGGGACTGGTACGACGAGCTGTTTCCCGCTCTGACGGAGCCGCTTGAGGTGAACATCGGCAGCAAGGTTTGCTTCCGGTTTCACCTCGACAAGGTAAAAGCCGAGATCCCCAACCGTGTCCGCTACGGCGGGCTGAAGATCCCGCCGGCAACGGCCCACTTCACCATCGCAAAGGAGGAGAAAACCCAAGGGGAGGGTGACCGGCCATGACCGCGAAACATACGTCGGAGCCATGGAAGGTGTTCAAAGAGACGGACGCGCCCCCTCAGACAGAAGGAGACAGGACATGGCAAGAAATCTTCTTCAGGAACTAATAGAAGCTTTTCCTCAGGCTGATCCCGCGAGCGAATTCCATGACGAGGAAATCGACGGTTGCGAAGCCGTCAATTTCCTCTCCGAGTTTATCCCGGATGTCAGGGAGCACCTCGACAACAACCAAATCCGGGAGAACGAAACGCTTGCGGTTCTGAAAGCCTGCTGGGACTTTATCGAGAACGTGACCGACGAAGCCCCTGATCGCACCGATAAGTTCTTCGCCCTGCGCGAGCGGGTGCGAAATGTTCTTTGGGCGATCAGTTAACCACAATCCTGAATTCTATCCCGCGAAGGGGTGGACGGTTTCGACCTCCTCCCCGGCCGCGGGGGTTGTGTCTCGACCGTCTGCCCCTTCCGCAATTGCGGAGGTTCACAGATGGAACTGACCACAACCCCCACCTCCTTTTCGAGGGCGCGGGGAAACGAACTCAAGAAAGGCTATTTCCCCACCTTCCCGTCGGACGTGAAAACGGTCATCAAGACCCTGAACCTCGTCTTCGGCTGGAAGAGCCGGGGTGCCGAGCAGAAAATCTTCACCATCCTCGATCCCTGTGCGGGCGAGGGAGAATTTCTGAGCGCGGTCACCCGCCACGTCAAGCGGATGTACCGCAAGACGCAAAATCCCCACCCGCACGACATCCTCTCCTATGCGGTCGAGCTCGATGCCTCCCGCCACGACAAGATCGTCAGCGTGACGCAGAAGCTCAACGCATCCTTCTTCGATGTCGAGGCGAGCGGGAAGTTTTCACTCGTCCTGCTCAATCCCCCTTACAACCGAAGCGGCGGTGAACTGGTCTCCTGGGTGCAGAAAAGCGCGCCCCTGGTGGCCCACGGGGGCCTGATGGCCCTCATCATCCCCGAGTACGAGCTGAAGGGGGAGATGCTGGCCCTTCTGAAGGGAGCGTTCTCCTTCTCCTACTGCTACCTGTCGGAGGAATACGACAGGTTCAAGCAGGTGGTGATCTTTCTGAGCAACGAAAAGGAGAACACGTCGGAGACCTACCGGGAGAAGTACGGCAATACCTGGTACTGGCCGGCGTCCAACATCGAGAAGGGAGAGAGAACGAAATTCTCCGAACGACACCACAACAACGACCTGAACGTCACAGGGATCAGCAACAGGCATCGTCCCCTCATGACGGGGAGGGACCTCACCGAGCTGTATCGGGAGTGCGAAGACCGGCTAGAAAAAGCGGTCGATGCCGGACTGGGCAAGCTCTATCCCTCCTGCTACGACACCAGCATCCAGCCGCTCTCCACCCTGCGCACGGCCCATGCCGTGCAACTCGCGGCCATGAACAGCCAGATCGAGTCGGTCACCATCAACGGCGAGCACTTCCTGGCGAAGTTCATGGTCACGAAGAAGGTGGAAACCTTCAAGGACCCGGAGAGCAACACCGAGACGATGGTACACAAACCCACCGTCGAGGCGTATCTGATGAACCGAAACGGAGAAGTCAGGCAGGCCAAGGAGTACGGGTTCGACTACTACGACCTCAACAGCAGCTTGTCGGGCGTTCTCCTGCAGAAGCTCTCCAAGCTCTACCAGCCGCTCCACGGAATAGGCCAGGACGAACAGTTCCTGGCCGAGGAGCTGAAGAGCATCGGGCTCAAGCCCCCGCAGCGCGAGGCGGTCAAGGCCGTCATCAAGGCTTACCGGAACAGCCGCAAAGGGGTTGGCATCCGCGCCAACACCGGCACCGGCAAGACCTGGATGGCCAAAGCGATCAAGTATCTCACTGGCGCCAGGCGCACCGTCATGGTATCCGAACCGCAGCTCATCCCGCAGTTGGCCAAGGAATACGCCAACGAAGGGTTCGATGTGCATGTCATCGACTCCTGGGAGCGGATGAAGAACCTGGCGGCCGCACGGCCCAAGGGGCTCTACCTGATCGCCTACACCCGACTGCGCATGCACCCGAAGTACGAGACCGTAATTCAAAAGAGGAAAACAGTCGTTCACAACAACGGGGCTCGCTCCATCGAGTTTGTGAACATCTGCCCGACCTGCCGCTCTCCTCTTTACGAGAAGGTCAGAAAGGGCGACAAGCCCAAATGCGCCGCCTGCGGGGAACCCCTCTACACCTACATCCCCGAAAACAGCCGGCCAAAACTGACCTACGGGCGATGGATCCGGGAGATCGAGAAAAACGGGACGGCCACCAGGGCGTCCACCCACAACAAGCAGCTCCCGTACATCCGGCTGCTGAAGAAAATACCCTTCGACCTGGCCATCTTCGACGAGGCGCACAACGCGGCCAACCTCATGAGCAATCAGGGGACCGCGTTCATTCGCCTTGGCTCCTCGTCCAACAAGGTCCTGGCCCTCACCGCTACCGTGACCAACGGCATGGCGAAATCCCTCTACAACATCCTGTGGGGCCTGAATCCCAGGCAGATGAGGGACGGCGGATGGGACATGAAGTCCGCAACGGACTTCCAAACGCGGTACGGAGCATTCAAGGAGATCAGGAAAAGCGAGGAGAACAACCGCCATCGTGAGTCGGAGCACGTCACCACCCACGACACGGCGGGGATCTCGCCCGCGGCCCTGATCTACACGCTGCCGAACTTCGTCAATGTGGACAGCGACGACTTCGACGATCTGCCCCCGGTGGAGCGCGAGGTCATCCGGTGCGCTGCCCATCCTGAAGTGGAAGATTGCCAAAGGGAGATTGCGAAGATCATCAACAATGCAGACCTCTCCCCGCAAGACAAGCTCGTCGTCACCAGTGTCCGGAACGCCGCCTATCTTCGGGTCAGCGACACCTTCCGGCACCATGACGACGAGCTGAGACTGCGGGGCTACCTCTTGGGAACGCTTCATCGGCGGCCCCTGGAAGAGCTGCTGGAGAAGGAAGAAAGACTGATCGAGATCGCCCAAGGGGTGGTCGATAGGGGAGAGCGGTTGCTGGCCTACACCGGCAACACGCAGAAAATCGACATGCGGCCCGTCCTTAAACGGCTTCTATGCAATCACGTCGAAGGGCAGCCGACCGTGGAGGTTCTCCCCGATTCGGTCCCTCCGGAAAGACTGGTGGACTGGTTCGAGAAGGTCACGGCGCAGATCGTGATCGCCTCGTTCCACCGCGTGGCCACCGGGCTCAACCTTTCCCAGTTCAACAACCTGGTCTGGTTCGACTACACCGACCACACCAGGCTGGCGGAGCAGGGAGAGGGGCGCATACGGCGCGTCAACACCGCTGACATTCACCGGCAGGTATTCGGGGAGGTTCGCCCCGTCCGGTATTGGTATCTGACCTCATCCAAGCTTCAGGAAATGCAATTGGCTTACACCCTGGAGAAGAGAATGGTCGCCAAGCTGGCCGAGGGGGAAACCCCGGACATCGACCCGGCCGAGTGCTCCAGCGGCAACCAGTCGTTTTCGGCGCTCATCACCAATGCGCTGCACAAGGGGTCCTTCGACTACCAGGACCCCTCGGCGCTGCTGAAAAAGATGACCGCCCACGAAAACGGGAAACTCAAAACCGCATCGGCACCGGCACCGCCTCCGGCCAGGGTCATTCCCTTGGTCAAGCCTCATCCGGCCCATATGCCCGTCACCTTCACCGTGATTTACCGCGAGGGGAATGCTCAAATCTCTCGCGAGGTCGCGGCAGGGGAATACGAGGAGCTTCTTGAGGCGGGAGCCTTGGAAGTCACCCTCTTCGGAACCTACTTCCGCAGCGGCCAGCCAGCGCGCAAAATGGCCTAACCGCCACCGACAGACGCCTTTCCAAAGGCCCCGCCCATACCGGGAGATCATCACCAGATGCTCCCGTATGGGGGGAGGGTCTGAGAGGAGGGCACATGACATCGAGGAGAATCAAGATCAACCCTGACTATTTCGGCCCGGGCGACGGGGTCTACGTCATCCCGGCGGGGGAGGGATTCACCACCCTCGGCTTTGAACGGGTGATGCAGTTGGGCAATGCCCTGGCTGCGGAGTTCGACCGCTGGGACATGACCCCGCTCCCCGCCGAGCGCGGCACCATCACGGCCTACGAGAAGTATGCGGCCCTGGTGGAGCTGGCCCGGCAACGTAATGTTGCTACCGGCTTTCGCTCCAAGGTGGAACTGACACCCCAGCTCGTCGGCCTCGAAGGCAAACGGGTCGAGGTGGTCGACCGCTACGGAGAGAAGCGCCGGTTCCAGGTGGGTCGCTCTACCGGATGGATTCCATGCCATCTGGAAATCGAACGCAGGAACGCAAGCGGTGGGCCGGCCGTGACGGGTGCTCCGTTCCGGTCAGTCAGGGTCATCGGAATTTGACAAACATCTAAAGAAAGAACACCGAACCCGGACGGGGGGAAGACAATTCCCCTCCGGGGCTCTTCTCTCTGTCCCCAATGACAGGAGAAGAGAATGAATAGGAAAATATTGGAGGTCTATATTGAATCCGAGTTTGACCACGGGCCTGAAGTCGCGGTGGTGGAAATCACCGAGAAACTGACCGCCCGCATTCGCCAGCTGGCGATGGCCGCCAAGGCGCTCGGAGCCTATAAGATCGCTGAATTCGACTCCTCCCCGGACTTCTTCCTTCGGGACTATGAGGCGGAGGAAGAGGATGGCCCGATAGCCTACCGGGAACCCGCCGATGAAGAGGAGGAGAAGGCCCTCCGGGTGGAGTGCGTGACGCTGAATGTCACTCCTGAGGATTACTTTTGGAGTGGCCTCGTCAAGCACACCAGCATCCGCTGGGAAACGGAACCTGTTCCTCTGTCCGATCTGGACAAGGGAAAGCCTGCTCTCGCGGTTGTCCTCCAAGGCGGTCTGGTGCAAGCCATCGTCTCGAACCACCCTGAATTGATGAAGGGTTGGAACGTCCTGGTGATTGACTACGACACCCAAGGGGCTGAAGAAGGTGAAATCTTCGAGGTTCCCCAAGAGGATGGGACCTTGGCCAAGGCCCTCGTGCGTTTCGAGGTAGTTGAAGAGGCCGGCATCCACCGGGACCAGGTAATGGAGAACTTGAACCGATAGATCGGATCATGATCTGGAGGACAATATGGTTGCGAAAAGAAGCAGACCCCGAAGGGTCCGAGGGGAAACCCTTGAAATGATGTCACCTTGCGGGAAGATCTACGTCACCATGAACGACCACCCGGACACCGGCGCCCTCATGGAGGTGTTCGTCCGGTTCGGGAAGTCCGGTACCTGCGGCAGCCTGGTCGCCAATGCCCTGACAATCATTACCTCCTACGGGCTTCGCTCCGGCATGGACGTGACCGATGCGATCAAGGGATTGATCGGCCATGGCTGCCATCGGGCACCGGTGGATGATGGTGACGAAAGAATCACGTCCTGCGTGGACGCCATCGGGAAAGCTATCCGCCTGCATTCCGGGATTCAGGATAACCCCGACGGGCGATGAGCTTGAACTGAGAAAACCAACGACTACCCCAATCCGGGGGCTGACACAGCCCCCGTAAGGGGACCATGTCCGCTCCCGACAAGGAGAATAGGACATGGAGAAAGCGCCGGTAAAAGCCGGCAAGGAAGCAGGAGGTGCAAGTCCTCCACATGGTAAAGGCTAGCGACCAGCCATGGCCCCGAGTCATGCGTCGGCTCTTCGCGAGGAGGGCGGCGAAGCGTTGACAGGGGGTGTGCAGGCCGGGCTATTGAGCTCCGAAATCAGATTCAACCGGGTTGCCGACCTTGTTCTGTGGTGGGGAAGGCCGCACGGTGCGTCGCGAGAGCGCGAGCGGTGCATCGGACCCGCGGAGTCAGAGAACCAGGGCATGTACGCAAGCTCCTTGCACGGAAACCGGGAGATCCCAGGAGCGGTCGACCGTATCCCACGGCTGGCCCGGTCGGAGAAGGCTTGATGCCGCAATCCCGACGTGCACGCGACTGGGAAGTCGGACACGGGAATAGTATCGATGAAGCGGACGAACAAAGGTGCTCAACCACAACAGTACGGCCAACCACCGGCGGAGTCCGTGGAGAGAAGGACCGTGGCCGAGGGGAACCCTGAACAGGCGACCGCGAACGGAACACAGGGTCCGCAAGCAGCGTCGAGCGCTCTGGACAGGGTACGAGAGGCAGCCCGAAGGGATGCCAAGCAACGGTTCACCAACCTGCTGCACCACGTCAAGGTCGAGCTGCTCCGGCAAGCCTACGGCGCGCTCAAGCACGACGCCGCCGCCGGAGTCGACGAGGTGACATGGAAGGAGTACGGCGAGGGGCTCGAAGAGCGCCTCATCGACCTCCAGGATCGCATCCAGGGAGGCCGCTACCGGGCCAAGCCGAGCAAGAGGGACTGGATACCCAAGCCCGACGGCCGGCAGCGCCCCATCGGCATCGCCTCCCTGGAAGACAAGATCGTCCAGAAAGCCCTGGTGCTGGTCCTTCAGCAGATTTACGAGGAGGATTTTCTCGGCTTCAGCTACGGTTTCCGGCCGGAGCGAAGCCAGCACCAGGCCCTGGACGCCCTCTATGTCGCGATCACGCAGCGCAAGGTGAGCTGGGTGCTCGACGCGGACATCCGCGGCTTCTTCGACACGATCGATCATACGTGGCTGATGAAGTTCGTGGAACATCGCGTCGCCGATCCCCGGGTACTTCGGCTGATCCGCAAGTTTATGCGGGCCGGAGTATCGGAGGACGGGCAGTGGTCCAAGACGGAGGTTGGGACACCTCAGGGTTCGGTAATTTCGCCGTTTCTGGCGAACATCTACCTGCACTACGTTCTGGACCTGTGGGTGCACTGGTGGCGACGCCACCACGCACGGGGCGAAGTCTACATCGTGAGGTTCGCGGATGACTTCGTCCTTGGGTTCCAATATCGATCCGATGCGCGGATGTTCCGGATCGAACTTCAACAGAGATTGACGAAGTTCGGTCTGGAACTGCATCCAGAAAAGACCCGGCTCATCGAGTTCGGGCGCTTTGCCGCTGCAAACCGCAAGGAGCGGGGCGAGGGGAAGCCGGAAACCTTCGACTTCCTCGGGTTCACCCATTACTGCGCCAAACGCAGGAGCGACGGAGGCTTTACGGTGCGTCGCAAGACCATCGTCAAGAGAATGCGGGCCAAGCTCAAAGAGGTCCGACAGAAGCTCAGGCGAAAGAGCCACCTGCCGATCAGCTTGCAGGGGCAGTGGCTCAGGTCCGTTATCCGGGGGCACTTCAACTACTACGCAGTTCCCGGAAATGCCGATGCACTCAACGCCTTCCGTACCCAGGCCATCAGGGCCTGGCTGAAAGCCCTGCGCCGTCGCAGCCAAAAAGGGCGAAACCTGACATGGTCCCGCTTCGAGCGGTGGGTCGAACAATGGATACCCTCAGTGCGAATCGTACACCCGTACCCGAACAAGCGCTTCTGCGTCTGACCCGAGGCAGGAGCCCGGTGCGGTAGTACCGCACGCCGGGATCTGTGCGGGGGGTGCCGGGCAACCGGCATCCCTACCGCGACATCAATGACTCTCTTCGGCCAGGAAGCCGAGCCGAAAACCAAAAAAATCCGCATCCGGTCGATCCGGGCGATCTTCAAAAACGAGGTGATCCGGGAGAATGCACCGGCCTGGGTGACGGCAAAATGCAGCTGCTCGGACAACGTGTTCGAACTGTTTCGCGACTTGGCGAAGGAAACCAAGGAGCACTTTGTGGCTCTTCATCTGGACTCCAAGAACCGGATTGTCTGCTACGACTTGGTCTCGGTCGGCTCGCTCAGCGCGAGCATCGTCCACCCGAGGGAGGTGTACAAAGCGGCGCTGCTGTCATCGGCAGCGGCGATACTTTTCCTTCACAACCATCCATCGGGGGAAACGATACCAAGTCGGGAAGATATCGAGATCACACGGCGGCTCAGGGAAGCCGGCGAATTACTCGGCATCCGTGTCCTGGATCACATCATCATCGGCGAGAAGGGGTACTATTCCTTTGCGAACGCCGGGAACCTTTAGAGATAGGAGGAAAACAATCCATGCGAATTCTTGCCATTCTGCTTTCTGTCTTTGTCCTGGCCGGCTGCTCTGCAGCCGGCCTCAAGAAGGCTGAGGAAAAGACCCACCTGGCGGGAGCGGCCAATCCTCTTGGAGCGGTCATCCACCTCCCGATATGGGCTGCGGCGACGGTGGCCAATGCCGGTTCCGGCTCGTCCGGTGACGGCGAGGTAACTGCTGCGAGGCAGATTGTCCCGGAAGGCCAGGTTGTGGAAAAGCGCCGGCAACGCTGGCGTCCTGGCCTGCCTGGCAATATTTCGAGGGAGGAGTATGAGGCCCTCAGCGATGAAGAATACGATGCGCTGATGAGGAAAGCGGGCTACTAAGCCCGCCGCGCCTTTGATCTGACCACATAGGTCTGTCCCTTCCGGTTGCCCGGTAGGGCTTCTTGGAGCTCCTGTCCTTTCGACGGGGGTTGCAGGAAGCCCTACCGGGCGGATTTCAATCGGAAAGGAGAAAAGCTATGTCGGTCAAGGTCAGAATCAACAATCGTGAGTTTACACTCTCTTGGGATGAGTTCGAGAAGCTGATCCTGAGAAAGGCCCCGAATGCTTTGGTGGAAATTCTGAGCATGGGGTAAGAAAAGGGGAGGTAGCCTTGGTTGCTGCCTCCCCTTCCTTATATGCCGAAAATGAAATCTCTTCGACCCTGTTCAAGATTGTTCCGGAAATATTCTTCTGTCAGGCGAGGGTCAAGCCTATGCCCAGGTGACAAGGTTAGCCCGGAACTTTGGAGGAGTTGTTCGGCTGATATTGCGCGCTCAGCAACTTGAAGAAAAGGAAGGGCTTTAATGGCTGCCACATCAAAGGAGCACATTGTTAATTCCTCTTCCCTTACTAGCACGGCAAGAGATTCAAGTTCGCCTGCATCAATAGATAGGCGTTTTAGTGGGGGGAGTCGATTTAAGACAGTTTTAACTTCATCAGGTGTAGCATCTGTTTCAATCACTCTCCCGGTATTTACATATTGCTCTCGGAAATTAATAAAAATCTTGTTGCCATTATTTCTTTGGCCATTTTCATAAAAAAATTTGACTTCACCAATTACGGTTGTCGCGACATGTATTTCGTGTGATTCAACTAATTTGTTAAAAATATCCAATTCGAAGAATTTTATAATTACATCCGCGTCAAGAAGCCATAATTTCAATTTCCTCGCCCTCCATCTCGGTCAAGCCAAATCTATCAACGATTCCGTCAATGTCAGGACGCTCTATTTCTAATAGTTCTGCAAATTTCCCACGAGATAGAAGCCCTTTTCGCAGACATTTGACGGCCATAATAATAAACCGTTCCGAAATGGGTTTATCCTCCCTCCTTCCTCTGCGGACTCTTCTATCAATATCCCGCATTTCATTACTATTGGCAATTTCGTGGGCTTTCTCCCATGCAATGATATTAAGGTTGCCCATGCGATAAAGGAGGGCTTGTGTGGACACTCCGAATTCGCGTGCTACGTCAACAACATCAGCCATCGCAAGTTTGCCGTTAACGATTCTTCTAGACAACTCCTGACGGATTTCCTCTCCTGGCAGCAAAAGAGTCGATGCGAAGCGGTCGGCCTTCTTCTCTAGATCTCCGAATAGTTGATCGTTACCTTTGATTTCGCCAGGAGGAAAGGTTTCCCATGTGATGATATGGAACAACTCATGCGCTAAAGTAAAATTAATTCTCCAAGGCGCTTCTTCGCTGTTAATAATAATAGCTTTACCAAGAGATGGATGGACTGTTGAGGCTGCTGAAGCTAAGTCCCCTAAATCAACGAATAATATTTTTGTGCCAAGTGTTTGCTCCATTACCTTCTGAAGACTAATAGCTGGACGACTTCCTAGATCAAGAAGTTTGCGAATCCTTTCAGCCAAGGCATTAATTTTGTAGTTTGTTCCTATCTCCTCTGGAGAAACCCCGCCTAAACCAAATTTGGTTTCTTGCTCATTCCCAAGTAATTGCTCAAGAAGGTGGTATTGCTCAAATCTTTGTCGAATATAGGCTTCTATTCCGGCACGGGTTTCTTCTTGGGGTTCTTGGCGCCACAAAAGATGAACTTCCGGTTCTTGGGCCGCTTCGTCAAAGAGAAGGCTATTGATGTCGCAAAAGTAAGCTTTGGAAAAAAGCGCCAATTCGCTAGCTTTAACCTCGCGATCTCCCTTCTCGATGGCGCTTAGGGTCTGGTAGTTCGCATACCCCACCCGGTCCGCCGCTTCCCGAATCGAAAAGCCAGCTACTTCCCGAGCCCTTTTTAGACGTTGTGCTAATTGCATATCAGCCATGGTGTTATCCTCCCTTGGGTGGAATATAACATTCTTATGTAAAATTGTCAAAAGCATAATAAAATCTTCTTTTTCAGGAAATAATCCTCAATCCCCCCTTCCCCCCTTCCCCATTATCCAGACAAGCACACGCTCGTGGAGCCTGAGATGGACAGCCCCCAGAGACATCCTGAAATCATTCGGCAGGTTTTCCTCCAGGCGGATTCTGCATGTAGTGCCTGGTATCACCTCCGACTCCTGCAAATCCGGGATGGCTATGTGGTCGAAAAATCCTCCGGCAGTGCACGGGGACGTGGACAGTTAGAAGCCTGGTTTCGCTGGGACCGGGAAGACGCTGAAAGGGTCTTCGCCAAAATTATCCAGAAAAAGACCAAGCCAAACCGCAACCGGGTTTACAGGATGTGTTCCTCATCGGCCCAACTTGACCTGTTCTCGAACGGGCACTGACTGACCATTGGAGTCGGTCATTTTTGGGCGGTCGTCTGCCTGTAGCCGGTGATATCTACCAGTGGATCCAGGGTATGCCCATTAACGTGATCCCTCGCTGGGTCAAGGTCCTGATACTGGTTCTGTGCCTGGCCGCCTCCTGGTGGCTCTGGAGTGGAAGCTCGAACCCGCCGGTTCAGCCCAGCAAGGCCTATCTGGCGAAACCTGCTTCAAATCTGGAGCGTGGATTGTCGGGCATGGCAGGGGCACACATCGGGCAATTCATTTCCAATCCATTGGAGCCGACTCGGTTACCGGAAGAAGGAATTGTGATCCTGCGAGACAAGGCATCCAGCTACTACAAAGACGAACCCAAAACCAGATAAAGGGAATTGCCGATGAAACCCATCGAATGGAAGGAATACGAGGAGGCGGTTTGCCTTCTGACGGCGCTGGCCCAGACCGACACCTCGGGCGGAAGAGTTGCGGCCCAGGTTGTCCTGAGCGCCTACAACGGTGACGAGTGGCAGCTCGATGTAACGGAATTGAGCCTGCTCGACGGGAAATATTACCTTGCTGCCATCAACGTCATTCGGGGACGAAAGGAACTGATGATCGAGCCCCACAACCTGATCCCGAACGGTCGACAGATTTTTCACCGCATCTGGAACCAGTGGCGCCGTTACCACATCAGCAATCGCTGGAAGCAAACCTGCTTTTCCTGCAATGGGCGAGGCAAGGTTGTCGACTATGACGACAATGACCGGGAGGTGATTACACCCTGCAAGAAGTGTGGCGGAGACGGTCTGATCGCCCAAGTGGGATGAAACCGCTCGGGGACCTGGTGGGTGGCGATCAAAAAATAGGCAAAGAGCTACGGTACCATTCGACGCTTGGAACTAACCCGGGTCGCTCCACAGGAGAAGGGTAGTTTTTCCAGGCAGACTGTTGATAACCGAGGGAGAATTTTCGCGGGCCAACCGGCCCGCTTTCCACAACCGATTTTGGTGTACATAATTACTCTTCTGTATACCAAAATGTTTTTCGTTTTAGTATCCTACCGGTCACCCGGTGAAATGGAAAAGGAGAAGGGTTAGACCATGCTTTTCGACAGACTGGCTGGCTATGCCGAACGTCACCGTCCGGATCTGCTTCCCTCGATGCAGAAGGCGGCGCTCTTCGAGTTCCCGTATCGGGCACATGAGACGGTGCATTCCGGAATGTTCACCCCAGAGGACCTGGCGGGATTTTTCCTCCCGTTTCCCGAAGTGGCCATTGAAGACCGAGCTACCTGCACCATGCTCTTTGACACTGTGCAGAATCAGACAGGGCTGACGGGAGCTCCGCGAAAGTTCATCGACGTCCTGTCGTTGGTTGCCAAAGATCCCCAGGCCTTTCGAAAACGCGCGGAGGGAATGGAGGGGCTGCGGCCGGTCATCCAAGGAGAGGATTTGCATCAGATCACCTTCGGCAGACTGTTTTCCATGGAGCTTCCTGCCAACCAGACCCAGAACTATCGGGTCTTGGGGCAGGTGGATCGCCTCGTTCTTGTCAACGGCCGCGGGGAGATCATCGTTGACCTGACCGCTGCGGAGATGGAAGGAGCGCCCGGCGCCCAAGAGTCTTTTCAGGGGACCATCGGCAACGTCATAACCGCCATCGAGGAACTGATGCTTGTGAACCGGGATCCGCAATTGTTCGTCTTCGAGCAGGCGCTGCTCAAAGCTCGGGAGGCGAAGAAGGGCCGGATTCTGCGTAGCCATGATCGCCCTCGTTACGTCATGCTCAAGCCGGACGCCATACGCAAGATCATGGGCGTGAAAACACCCGCCGAAAATGGACCGGGAGGACGCAGTCCCCACGAACGCCGCCGCCACTGGCGGACCCTCAAATCCGAAAAGTTCACCCACAAACGGGGGGAGCGAATCCTGGTCGAGGCCTGCTGGGTAGGACCCTCGGAGGCCGTGGTGGGAAAGACCCGCTATCGGGTGAGACTCGACATTTGACCGGTCGGGAGAAGGCGGTGGGTGAAATCTATATCTACAGGGATAAGAAGCGCGGGCGAGTCGTCGTCAGTGTTCCCCTTCCCATAGAAAAGCGAGATCCGGAAAAAGGTCCCAAACGCGGCCGGGTTACCGAAATCCAAATTTACGCCAGCCAACATGGAGGCGATTTTCAAAAGGCCGTCGTCGCGGCGATACGCCGAAGGGATGAACTCGCCACCAGATTCTGGGGGGACGAGTGGCGGTTGCTTGTGGGTCGGAACAACCGGGTGCCGAAACGTCAGGTCCGCACAGGCTGCCAAGGCGAACAGCAGGAGCCGGGGGTCCGCTTCTACCATGGAACATGGCATGCAAGCTGGACCGATTGGAGTTCTGGGCAAAAAAAGGTAAGAACCAAATCGTTCTCGGCGGCCAAGTACGGCTTTGACGAGGCCCTGGAAATGGCCCGGAAGGCTCGCCGGGAAGGATGGGAGAAGGCGCTTCTGGCACCACATCTTCCGCTGCCGGACCTTGCAAGTTGTTTGGTGCGTGTGACCGTTCCCGAGCCAGGATGGGAGGTCCATTGGGCCGGCCGTTGCATGGAGGCATTCCTGGATGAGGACTATGAAGCGCTGGCACGAAGACCGGGAAGTTGGTGGGCCTTCATCGAGGCAATTGCCCGGCTGAAGGCTGAGGAGATAAGGCAGTGTGGACATACCCAGGTATGCAGCCGGGGGGCATGGCTAAAACAAGTCTATGTCGATTTGATCGGGAAGGAGCAAGCCAGATGAGGGAATTGATTATCCGAGCCCCCAAGGAGGAAGCCTCCTACGAGTTGGTGGATCGCCCTGCCCTCCATGTCGAGGAATTGATCGCCGACTGGCTTCACCTCGATGTGGCCAATGGCGATGCCTGCTCCGATACTCTGAAAACCTACCGGGGGCACTTCGAAGCGTGGCTGTCGTGGTGCGTGAAGAACGACATCAATCCTAGCTTCGCAAAGGTTGAGGATATCAAGGGCTGGCGTCAGGATCTTATCGCGGCCGGTTCGAAACCCTCGACGATCTCCTTGAAGCTGACCACGGTAAGGCGCTTTTACCAGTCCGCGGTAGACAGGGGATATCTCGAGTCAAACCCGGCTGCCAGCGTGCGGGCGCCTCGAGAGCGTCGGGCGGTGAAGGAGCGGATCAAATACCTGTCCGCCGGCGAGGCCGAGTTGCTGTTCCGGGAGGTTCCAAATGATTCCGAAACCAAGTCGCTGCGGGACAAGGCGATGATTGGCCTGATGGCGTTGGAGGGGTTGCGCCGGGTGGAGATTGTGCGCGCCTGCGTCTCCGACATCGAGCCCGATGTTGAGGGCCTTCGCCTTCTGGTTCACGGCAAAGGAAAAGAGCGGTTCATCTATCCGCGCGAGGACACTGCCCGGGCTCTTCAGGACTTCCTGGCTGGGCGTGGTCCGGTAGAAAAAGATTCCAAAGGGGAGCCACTTTTCGTCCAGATCCGAAAGGGCGGCACGGCCATGGGCCGGATCACCCGCACCGGGGTGAACAAGGTCGTCGACCACTACCTGCTGAAAGCCGGACTGAAACGAGAGGGTCTGTCCTGCCATGCCCTGCGGCACACCTGCGGCGCTCTCCTTTACCAGGCGACCCGCGATGTTCGGGCGGTCCAGGAGACCCTGGGGCACAGCAACATCGCAACATCCGCGGGCTACGCGCACATCATTGAGCGAGGCAAGGCCCGTTACACCCGGGAGATTCCAGTAAAAATCGGGTGATTGCCATTTCATCGAAGAGGAGGGATTTATGCGTCCTTCTAGTATTTATCAGATCCTGTTTCTGGTACAGATTCTTCTGCTTGCCCCTTTCCTTGCTTGTGCCGCATCGTTCTCCGGCAAGGTCGTCAAAGTCTCCGATGGGGATACGGTTGAGGTTATGCGAGAGGGCCGGGCGGAAAAAATCAGGCTCGCCGGCATCGACTGTCCTGAGAAAAAGCAAGCTTTCGGCCAGGCTGCCAAACGATTCACCCTGGATTTGGCTGCCCAGAAGATTGTCACGGTAAAGGTAGAGACCACTGATCGCTATGGAAGAACCGTGGGAGAGGTTATCCTGCCGGACGGCAGAAGTTTGAATCGTGAGTTGGTTCGCTCCGGCTACGCCTGGTGGTATCGGAAATACAGCTCAGACACAATCCTCGGTCTGCTGGAGTCAGAGGCTCGGTCCGGCCGTCGTGGCCTTTGGGCTGATCCCAACCCTGTTCCACCCTGGGATTGGCGACATGGCGAAAAAAAGGTAGCCTCTCCCGGAGTGCCTGCCCAGGGTTTTCCAGGAAGTGCCAGAGAATGTGGGCAGAAACGCTTCTGTAAGGAAATGAGCTCTTGCGAAGAGGCGATGTTTTTTTTGAGAGATTGTGGGTTGTCCAGTCTCGACCGGGATGGTGACGGTATCCCTTGCGAGTCTCTGTGTCGGTGAGAGGTGATGAGGATATGACGATTTTCTGAAAACTCAGCGCCAGGCAGACACGAAAAGCCCACGATCCCTCAACCCGTGGGCTTTTCTCATAGACCAAGGATTTTGAGATGCGGGGGGATTGATCCTTGGCAGCAGGTGAAATTCAATCGGACGACTTATCGAACAACCTCAACTTTTGACTTAATCTCCGGGTTAGGTTAGATTGGCAATGCTTTAAGTTGGTGGGTTTGCAGGAGTGAGCATGAAGGCGAGGCTTGAAAACAAGACCTGAGAAAACAATGAACCGCAGTTGCCAGGATGTCCGGCCTGCGGTTTTTTCGTTTTCACATTGTGAACTGTCTCTTTTTGGGGGAGCTTACGTGGGGACTGAAATAAATTTGGAGGTCTGTGGGCTAACCATAGACTGGAGTAAGAATTCACGTGGGATCGACCACGGCATACTTTTTCAGGCCAAGGATCGAAAGCGAATCCACTCTGATCAAGTCAACTACGACTACTTCAGGGAACGTAATGAAGATCCAGGACTCATGGAGATGGCCTTTTGCAAGCCCCTCAAGGAGGTCATTCCTCGGATTGAACTCCTCGGCTTTACCCTCGATCAGGTACAACGCGAATACGAGAGCTGCGCAGAGAACTGGCGCGAAGAATGTCAGGCTATGGCTGATGATGGGGAGGAATCAGGTCCGGATCTGATGACCTTCGCGGAGTTTTGTGCGTTTGCCACAACGCATCCTTTGGCATCTCTGGACGATACATTTATCTCTACATCCGATGCCTTGAGCGAAGCCCAAATCCGGGGGCGATTTGCTGACATGACGGTAACGCGTCGTCTTCCTTGTTTCTCGGAACTTGAAGCGATAGCGTACTCTGAACGCAGCTATTTTGGTGGGCTGATGGGCTTTCTGCGCCCTTATTCCCTCCTCCGGCTACTGGCACAGAACGCGTCCAATTTAGATGCGGATGTCGTTTGGCAGTATGGACCCTTGGTAGAAGCCGGATGGGCGAGCGAGGAAGAGTTTGCGCATGGGGCGCGGCGTAACCATACTTTCTTGGTTGCAACTGAGGGCAGTTCGGATGCGCACATTCTCAAACATGCACTTTCACTATTAAGGCCGGAGATCTCAGACTTCTTCCGATTTATAGACGTGAGCGAACGCCACCCCTTCCCTGGAACGGGGAATTTGCTTAAGTTTGCTGAAGGGCTTGTTAAAATTGATGTACAAAATCAGATTGTATTTGTGTTTGACAACGACTGTGAGGGTTCGGAGGCTTACCAAAAGCTTCTGTGCTGGAAGCTGCCACCAAATATGAAAGCGATGATTTTACCGACGTTGGAACAGTTCCGCGCTTTTCCAGCTCGGGGGCCAGATGGCGTGAATAACGCCGATATTAATGGGTGCGCAGCGGCGATCGAGTGCTATCTGGACCTTGATCTTGATGGTTTTCCGCCAGCCAAAGTGGTGTGGACTAACTACAAAAAGGATCTTGACCTCTACCATGGTGCTTTGGAACATAAGGAGTCCTACGCCAAGGCATTCTTGAAGCAGACCGTCGAAACTGTGTCGGCGGGAGCCTATTGCGTGGAAAAACTTCGGGTTGTGCTCGATGCGCTTATAGCTGAGTGCTGCGCCGCCGCCATAAAGACGTGAAATTCTAATGATACAGGTTGATTACCGAATATGCAGCCAAACGAGTGCCTTCAGCCGACCCTGTCTTCTCGCTCGCCCCGCCGGGTCGGCTGAGCTTGTCGTTGGGCGCAATCTGGGATGGGATGCATATGGAACGACGTCTCTGGGAAGCACTTCGGGTATTGTTCGCTGAGGACGGTGAGCTTCTGGAACGCAACGCATCAGAACGCTCAATCGGGGCGGCTCTTGCGGCAAAGCTTGCACTGCTGTTCCCGGAATACAACATTGACGTCGAATATGATCGTCACGGTCTCGATCCGAAAAGCGTCGAACTCCCCGAACACTGTCGAGGCGGAGGGACGCGTCGAATCATTCCGGACATCATTATTCACCGGAGAGGCATTGACGAGCACAACCTACTTGCCATCGAAATTAAAAAGACAACGAACAAAGAGTCTCGCGACTGTGACAGAGCGAAACTCGAAGCCATGAAGCGCGAACTCGACTATTCCGCCGGTGTGCTCATTGAATTGCCCGCTGGCCCCGGTGCCCTGCAACGAGATCCGCTGGTGGTATGGGTCTAACTTGAAACTGCTAACAATAGCATTCATTGCGGGCCGCCTCCATGTTGCGCGTTGTGGCGTCTGGTGGTGCGCGGCGTAGAGGCTGAAAGAAAAGCCTGTCCGATAATTCACCGGTGGTCGGACAGGATTAGGCCATTTTTTTCGATGGGTAGATTTCGGACACGAAAACAACACCCTCGGATTGATGGGGTGGCCATCGTTCGCTAACCACTTGCGGGCGGTTATGCGACTGCAACTCGATGCTCGGCATAAAGTCGGTAGACATTTTCCATCCAATTTAGAGTTGCAAATTTGGGGGGCCCTTACGGACGGGCTGTTGAGGAGGAAGGATGAATAATAGGGGATCGGAATGGCGAAGGTGGGAGCCGCATATCCATGCGCCGGGCACGGTAATGAACAACCAGTTCAGCGGTCCAAATGCGTGGGATGAGTACCTGACGGCACTAGAACAGGCCTCTCCGGCCATCGAGGCCGTAGCTGTTACTGATTACTATGTGACGGAAACATATCAGGAGGTACAAAAATATAAGGCGACCGGGCGACTACCAGCCGTCAAGCTGATCTTTCCAAATGTCGAACTTCGGCTCGACGTAGCTACCGCCAGAGGCGGCTTTGTGAATCTCCACCTGTTTGTTAGCCCGGAGGACCCAGAGCATATCGAGGAAACACAGCGTCTACTTTCTCGCCTGCAATTCAATGTCATGCAGGATCGCTTCGATTGCACTAGGGCGGACCTCATAAGACTTGGGAAGAAAGCCGACCCAAATATCATTGATGACCGGACAGCCCTGTCATATGGGGCAAATCAGTTCAAAGTCAACTTTAAGCAATTACGTGAGGTGTATTCTGAGAGTGGGTGGGCGAAGAAGAATATTCTCATCGCGGTGGCTGGCAGCGCAAACGATGGCACATCGGGAGTGCGAGAGGCAGCGGATCAGACGTTCCGGCGTGAAATAGAAAGTTTTGCTCATGTAATATTTGCCAGCAGTTTGGCACAGCGTGAATTCTGGCTAGGACAAAGGAGTCTCAGCCAAAGCCAAATTTGTGCGCAATACGGCGGGCTGAAGCCTTGTTTTCATGGAAGCGACGCCCACAAGCTAGAAGATATCGCCTCACCATTCGGAGATCGATTCTCCTGGATAAAGGGTGGACTTGAATTCGATGCGCTGAGGCAAGCATGTATCGATCCCGGTGGCCGAGCGTATGTCGGTGCCGAGCCGCCGGCATCGGCTACACCATCGCAAGTGATTTCCGAAGTTGAGGTTCTTGATGCACCTTGGCTGGAAACGCCGACCATTCCACTCAATCCCGGGCTGGTCGCCATAATCGGGGCCCGCGGTTCAGGCAAAACTGCACTGGCCGACATTATTGCAGCGGGATGTGATTCGATCTCGGAAGAGGCTTGGAATGCTGAGGAATGGGCCAATCCTTCCTTTCTTTTACGCGCCCGGCCGTTTTTAAACCAAGCAAAGGTCAAGGTGAATTGGTCTGCGGGAGAGTTAAGTACCCGTGCACTCAATGGCTCGGATGCACATGGACCGCAAAGTTACGAACGCGTTCGTTACTTGTCCCAGCAGTTCGTCGAGGAACTTTGTTCGTCAAGCGGGCTGACGGATGGTTTACTTCGCGAAATCGAACGCGTGATCTTTGAGGCTCACCCTGTCGACGCCCGAGAGGGCGCGTTGGACTTCGACGAGCTTCTCGAATTCCGTGCATCGCGTTATCGTCTCGCTCGCAATCGCGAAGCCGAGGCCGTGTCGAATATCTCCGAGCGAATCAGCACTGAATTGGAGAAGGCAAAGCTGCTTCCGATATATGAGGGACAGGTCGCGCAGAAGAAAAAGTTAGTTGCCGACTTCACAGGTGATCGTTCGAAGCTGGTTTCAGCCGGCAGTGAAGAGAGGGCAAGGCGCCATACCGAATTGGCAGAAGCAGCCAATCAGGTAAAAGCAAATCTGAGGCAGTTCACCAACCAGCGTCAAACCTTCCTCGCTCTTCAGGATGAAGTGAAGGACCTGCGGATAAATAAAGCCCCAGAGGCGTTGAGGCAAGCGCAAACACGTCATACGAATAGTGGTATGTCCGAAGAGCAATGGGCCGCCTTCCTGTTGGACTATAAGGGTCAGGTCGATAGTGATCTCGCCGGATACCTTGGGTGGGTGGATGATCAGATCGCCAAACTTAAGGGAGCGGTGCCAAAGTTGGTTGACGAGAGCACACCGTACTTTCCAGATGACACCGACCTCAGCACGCTACCACTGGCCATGCTAGATGCGGAGATGGCTCGGCTGGAAAAGTTGGTTAGTGCCGATAAGGAGGTGCAACGCCGATACAAGCTGCTTTCAAGCAAAATCGCGACCGAGACAGGGGCACTACGAACTGTTACCGATAAGATGAACGACGCCAAGGGCGCTAAAGATCGCGTGCTTGCGCTGCAAACGCAGCGCGAGGAGGCCTATGGTAGAGCCTTCGATGCGCTTGTCGCGGAACAATCGGTACTGGAGGAACTCTATGCGCCGCTTATGGCGCGGCTCGCCGAGGCCTCCGGCACGTTGAGGAAGCTTTCCTTTTCCGTCTCTCGCGTGGCCAATGTGGAGCATTGGGCGACAGAGGCTGAAGAAGGGCTGATCGACCTGAGAAAAGGGGGGGCTTTTCGAGGAAAGGGCACTCTGTTCCAGAGGGCGACTGAAGTGCTCAAGGGCTCATGGGAAAACGGGGATTCTGCCGCGGTTAAAAATGCAATGTCGGAGTTCCGAGGGCTCTATCAGAAGGATCTGTTGGACCATTCCCCGGTCGCGCATACGGATCAGGCGGAATTTCGCGCTTGGGGAAAACGGTTCGCGCAATGGCTTTTCAGTACCGATCATATTGCGATTCGCTATGGGATTGACTACGACGGCGTCGACATCCGCAAGCTGTCACCGGGCACCCGAGGAATTGTCCTCTTGCTCCTCTATCTGGCATTGGATGAAAATGACAATCGGCCCTTGGTGATCGACCAGCCGGAAGAGAATCTCGATCCCAAGTCAGTATTCGACGAATTGGTGGACCTTTTTGTTAAGGCCAAATCAAATCGACAGGTGATTATGGTCACGCACAACGCAAATCTCGTGATCAACACTGATGCAGATCAAATAATCATTGCCGAAGCTGGTCCACATCAGCATGGCGCTCTGCCACCAATCTCGTACCGATCCGGTGGCCTCGAAAACTCAGAGATCAGGAAGGCTGTTTGTGACATCCTAGAGGGCGGAGAAGACGCTTTCCGGGAGCGAGCGCGAAGGTTGCGTGTAAGGTTGGAACGATGAGAATAGCACCAATACACATTAGAGCATTGCTTACAACTGGATAACGGACCTTCCCCCGCTAAAGTTGACATCTCAACCTAACCAGGAGGTGTCCCGAAAATGACGATTTTTATTACTTCCTCTCAGCCTGACAGGCCTGTTCTCATAAATCGTTCCAAATGGGGTTCCTGAATATTCAAAGGATTTTTCAGGAACATGGAAACAAGCCGCCCGGAAAAAATGATGATCGTTCAGGGCTTCCCATCCTCCCCATTTATTTGGCAGAATGATGTATGTTCTTCTGCATACAGAAAGGAGGTGCCCCATGTCCATTTTGAATATTCTGAAAAAGATTAGGCTCCCCAGATTTGAAGACGATTTCATCCAGGACCAGGCCGAGAGGGCCATTGAGGAGGGTCCAGTTCCCCGAATCGGAAGAGTAGTCTATGATCCTCGCAAGGTTCCGGAAATAAAGGCTGCGAGGGAAAATCTCCGAGAATGGATGGATGAAGAAAGTGAGAAAAACAACGACCCTGCTGACCCGGCGTCTGGAGAATTATGGACCAATGGTTGAGGGAAATTTTGGTCCAGCTAACCTTTTACTATCCATCCAGTTTTTTCGATAAATCTTCCAGCCTTTTCAGTTCTTCCGGGTCAACTTCCCAACCTCCTCCAGATGCCCTTCCCGTGCCGCCCCCTAAGGTTGAAATTCCGTTGGGCGGGTTTGTGTTCAGATTTACTGGCGTTTGGGGTCCTGGGCCCTTAATCTCATCCTGCGGCCCGCCAACTATTTTCCTGGCATCGGGGGCATCCGGTTGGGGTACCATCGGCCGGGCCAAATCCCTTCCAAGTTGTTTCAAGGAGTTCGAACCAAAATCAAACGCCCCATTGTCCTCATAGACGGCGCTGATCGCGCCTCTGCGGGCTTCGCTCGCATCACGCGCATGGTCTGTTGGGCGGTCAATATCGTTTGGGCGCGGGTCCACATAGATATTGTCCCCGGTTGCCTCAGTTGCGGCGGTGGCAGCCGCATCAGCTTGTCCTCTGACCCCACCGAAATCCGCCGCGACCCGGTTTCGGATTGCGGCCTTGTCCCGCAAAACCCGATTCCCGTCCTGTTCGTTATCGAGGTTTTTGTATCGGTCGGCGATGAAATCTTGAATATCTTTATTCAAAGCATTCTGCTCCTTGGCTGAGCCTGTTCGCTGGGCGGCGATATCCGTAGCTGCTTGCTCGATATTTTCGATGCTCGTCGAGCCGTAATCTCTCTCTGCCCTGTGCATGGCGTAGGCCGTCATGAGCTCCATATCCTGAGCGGTTGAGGTAGTATCCCGTGCTGCCGCCTCTTGGATGAAGGAATATCCTTCTTTTCCCACGTCTTGCGCGGACAAAGAAGATGCGTACTTCCGCCCCTCTGAAGTCTGGAGTGTTTTTGCAAGGGCCGATTCTCGGATTTCACTTGATGTATTCCTCAAGGCGTTGACTTCTGATTCGCTGGCGTTGAACGACGCCTCTTTTTTATCGGCCCCTATAAGTTGGAACTTCCCTCCTCCCTGCGCTTTGATATCAACCATCCCAAGGGTCAGTGCCGAGATGAGACCTGTTGCCCCCTTGCCTAAACCAATACTTGCTCCAGCCTCCAAGATGTTTTGCTTCGTTTCATTTTTCACCTGGGAAAAGGCAGAGCCATTTTCAACCCGATGAGCCGTTTCTTCGGAGACATTGTTATTAACCGCCTCCTTGAAAGATCGCGCTTCGCTTGAGAGAACGGAGTCTTCATCCACCTTTTGCCGCATACGGTTCCAGGTGTGCTCTGAGGCAAGGCTGTGGGCGCCCTTCCTAACGGCATCCTCCCGATAGCCAAGGCCAAACTTTCCGGTCAGCCCGGCAAGCTCAACCTGATCCACAACCTCCCTGCCCTCATCGAGATGAGTTTTGACGGTCCCGGCTGCCCCGGAATGAGTAACGGTGCCTTTCACATCATTCCCACGCTCATCCTTTCGAGTGTTGCTGCTGAGACGCCAGCCCATCGTGTCGGTAGTCGCTGCAGTATGTTCACCCCGCAGATCCGAATTCACCACTTGATGAGGAGTGGTTCCATATCCCATGACACCCTCAGGTGTGGCAATCTTGTCCATGGCCTGGGATTGCCGGGCGAATCCCCCCAGCCCCAGCCTGCCGGGGGTTTTCTGAACCGTCCCTTGTTTTTGTAGGGCCTCCATGTTTTGAAGCTTCGCCGCCGCACCCTCGATCCCCCAGTTCTGGTTCACAAGACCTTCGGTCATCATCCCTCGATAGCCATAGCGGTGATCGTTGGCGATGGTCTCGGTGGGCATGGACCAGGCATTCGATTTCAGGGCGGCAGCCCGTCCGGCTGGATCTACGGTAATTCGTGCAGCCTGGTGGCCGGCGGTCTGAATCTGGCCCATGAGGCTGCTGCCCATTGTCGCCAGGGCATGCCCTCCGAACTTCACCAACATCCCAGTAATGACGGTGGCCAGCATCAGCCCGGACATCCTCACCGTGCCGAACATACCTAGGATTTTGACCGTTTCGTTCGGCATGAAGTAGAAGGCGTCCATGCCAAGGCCGGCTCCGCCACTATGTAGTCTCACTCCTTCGAGTGCCCGGGTTCCGTAATCCATCAGGAACTGGTGCAGGAGGGCATCGGTGACCCCCCATGCGGTCAGCCAGATGAAAAACCCGAGCATAACGCTGACTGCCTTGCTGAGCAGAGGCGTCGGGATGAACAGGGCCAGGAATGGAACCAGCCCCAGGGCGACCGCGGTCAGCACACCTTTCATGATGGGCAGCCATTCGTTGGCGGCCTTCATGGCGCCGCTGGCGTTTACCAGGAATTTGTAATTGGCGACGGCGGCGGTGTCCCCCGAGCGAAATACGTCATGCAGCCGCTGGGAGAGATAGGCCTGGCGGATGAAGTCGTCCGTGGTCACCCCGGAGATGCCGAGGTCTGAAAAAGTCGCCTGCAAGGAGGTCTTGCATTTCTGGTAGCTGGCTGCTGCCGTGGTGTCGTAGCCGATCTGGGCGCAGATCCCTTTCAGGTTCTCCTCCATGTGTGCGGGGGAGCCGAGGTAGACATTGATGTTGGTCCAGGCCTGCTGGCAGGTCATGCTCTGCCCCTGGGGGGCTGTCAGGTCGTAGTAGACCGTGTAGATCGCTGGGGAGTTGGCTTTAGCCAAAGAGGTCCTGAAATCGGCAGTGGTCCTCCGCAATTCATCGACGGTCAATGTCGTCCCGGGGCGCGTCAGTTCAAAGGAAACGCAGTCCTGGACGTATTTGTTCACCGAGGTGTCTATCAGCGTGTCATCGGTAGTCAGAACCTTGCTGGCAGCCTGGAACAGGCCCAAGAAACCCGACCCGCCCGCCTGGTCGACGTAGCTGCGCGGATCTCCGGATGTCGAGACAATCTCGACCATGCCGCGTTCAACCAGGTTCAAAACCCCGGCGACCGCGACTATCCCGTCTGGTATTCCGCCCACGGCCTGATACTTGTTGGTCTGGTTGTCATAGAGATGGATGGTCCCTGTCGGGACAACGAGCCCGAGGTAGATCACCACCCCGGCGAGGATCGGAATGAGCCAGGATATGGGGTTGGCTCGGACTCCGGCAGCCGCCCGGGCCACGATGGCAAACCCGCCGAACATGAACGCCATCACGATGACCGAGAAGAACAGTCCGCGGTAGCCACCGTCGCTGAAGATCAGTGCCAACCTCTGGAACCCGCTGGCGACGGCATCAAAACCACCCCAGGTGTAGTAATCAGCGTCCAGGGCGAAGCATGTCGCAGGGGATAGCAGTAGAATCAGGGAGGCTGGAAGGAAGCGCAGATTGACCCTCATAGCACGGCCTCCTGAATCAGGTGAACACTTGGCAAAGGCGCCATCGGCTCTCCGTGCCCGGCAAGAAACTCCTTAAGCACTTCGCAGATGGGCTCCCATTGAAGGGGAAACAACTCCTCGACCGTGGGCCTGATCTCGCGCAGGATGAATCCGACGTGCTCGATCCGCCGCCGATAGGAACGGTCATCGAGCTGCGCCGCCACCCGGTCGGCGACCTGGATAAGCCGAGCTACCTCAGGGAGTTCGGCGTCTTTGCGGCCGAAGGGATATCCGCTGCCGTCGACGCGCTCGTGATGGTAGGCCACCGCCTCCAGAAAGCGCTCCAAGGGCGTGCCGCGCACGAACTGAACGCCCCACAGCGGATGCCGCTGCATCATTTCCCACTCGATGGACTCGAGTCGATCAAACTTGCCGAGGATGGCATCTGGGATAAAGAGCTTGCCCACATCGTGAACCAGGCCCGCACAATACGCCTCGGCAGGTTGCAACCCGAAGTCGCACCCTGATTCGAGCACGATTCTGCGGGCGACCTCCCCTGTCACCATGGCATGCTGGTAGAGCTGGGCACTCTTTGCAAATAGCGCCTTGCTCACCATGATGGTAGACACCCTGACAACTGCCATTTGGCCGTGACCTTCCTTCCCACCAGCAACTCCGTCAAGGTCTTGATCGAGGGCTGCATTACTCCACATGAACCACTCCCGCTTCGATCAATTTCCTGTTGCGCCGGATGGCGAGCAGCATGGCGATGGAGGGGATGGCGATGAAAACAAGTGTGACTCCCAGGACGAACCAGGCCGAGATCAGGAAGACATCCTTGAAGCCATGGATCCAGTTGTAGGCCGCGAATACGGAAGATTTGGACAACTTCAGCCGATATAGTTGGCTCGCCGCCCACTGGAGGTTGGTGTCGGTCATGACGACGATGTAGAGGAAGTGGAAGCCGATAAAGGCAAGGATCGCCTTCAGGACGGCCCCGGTGATCACCCCTCCGAGAAGGTTGCGGGTCATGGCCCGGGTATAGGTACCGACGAACTTGGTGCAGGCATAGGCGAGGAAGATGGCAAAGCCCAGGGAATAGCCGACCGCCAACAGGAAGGCGAAGAGCATGTCGAAGGTGTCCGGGGAAGTGGAGCCGAATACCGGAATGTATCGCTCGACCACGCCGATTGCGAAGGGTGTAAGCAGCGCGGATATCAGTCCGGAGAGAAAGGAGCTGCGGAATCCCACCTCGAAGAATTCCAACCGCTGCTTGGTCGTCAGAAAGGTGTCGCGGATGACCGCGCCGCCGAGTTCGTTGGCGAAGTTCTGCTCGATGTAAGAGATCGCCTCAAGGAACCCCTTGGGGTGGATCTCCTGCCCTGCGGGCATGGGCATGATGTCGCTGCTAGCGTCGTTTTTGCTCATGGCTCGAATCTCCTAACGGGCCAAGAGCCCGAGAAAGCGGAAGATGGCGGCTCCGTAGGCAATGCCGCCAGAGGCCAAGAAGGTCCAGAATCCCATCATGAAGTTACGTCGTCGCACGCCGAACCAGAACGACAGGCCGAGAAGGAGAACGGCAAATACCCTGCTCCAGAGCCCGAGAAAGATTGTGGCGAACAGGTTCTGCCAGAACCCGATATACTCGCCGGCGCCCATGTGGGTCAGTGGATTCAATTGGTTGATCCAGTCCACGGTGTCCTCCTAGAAAATTGGCCTCGCCCAGGCCAGGTAGTTTTTCTTCTCCACCAGTCCAAAGTAGCGGGAGTCGAAACTGTCCGGATGGTCCCCCACCAGGAAGACCTTTCCGGCGGGGACCCTTCCGGAATACGGAGAGGGAGTCAGTGGTTCACCGTTCTGCGATCGTTCCTTGACATGTCCGAGGAATTCGTCTCCGCAGAAAAAGTCCCGGTCCTCACGTCGCAAGTTCTCTCCCTCGTCGCACCCTACTCGTTTGATCGCCCGAATATCCTCGCCGCTGAGGACCGATTCGGGAACCGGCATTCCTCCAAGCCGGGCATGAGGAAGGCGGAACAGGACGTATTGTCCATGGCGGACATGGGAGGTGTCTCCGGACAACCACCATACCCGGTGCTTCACGGATGGGGTGAGAGTGACGCTTATCCTGCCGGGGAAAAATGATCCGGCGATCCCGGTCAGGAGGAGCATCAGCAGGAAGATCAGGCGTTTCTTTGGGGCCGTCACGGCTTGATCACCTCGATATTCCGGACCACGACATCCCCCAGGACCAACGCGTACCTTTTCGGGATGGCGTCCACGTACAACTCCAGGTGGTCCATGCGACGTTTGAGTTCGGCGTCGTCGATCTCCCCGCGCAGGTAGGATTCCTTCTGGGCGGCCAGGAAGCCTTGCAGATCGATCGCCACGACCTTCTGGGCGATGAACCGGTCGTAGAGGTAGACCGAACCGAAGGAGGTCATCACCGAGATAAGGACGGCGAAAAAAAGGATCCGGGCCGGGCTCCACCCGGCTGGAGGGGGGGCGCCAGGTGAAGCCGCCGGCCCGGAAGGCGTATCGGCCAATTGCATAGGGGGAGTGCTCGATTCGTCGCTCACTTTGGTCTCCAAATTCAGCCAGGGCGCTGTCCAGAGGCAATATCTACCTTTATTAATTTCATCGATTTCCAAAGAGGAAATTCGCCGTTTTCTGGATATCCGATCAACTTATCCCCATTTCAGAATGGGGTCTGGGGGAAGCTTACGGAATCGGTTTCAGCCGGGCCGCGAGATGAGCCAATCCCTGATTTCCGGTCTCCCGTTCCATGAGTTCCAGGGCATGACCGAGGCTCGCGTCACCATAGACGATGAGCGGCTCCCCGGTCATTCGGGCACCCGATGATCCTTTGCCGGAGCCAGGGTAATCTTTGCTGTTTCCGGGAATGAAGACCATCGCCGGAACCTGGGTGATGCCGGTTTTTCTGAACAATTGCGGATCAACGATGAACGGGATTCCCCTCATGGCGCATTCTTTGGTGGACCCCAGCTCGCAGTCCGGGTTCGTTTTCAGGACATCGGCGATGAAGGAGGCCGTCGGGCCAATCCGTTTTGCTCCGCCGACGAAGCCTCGAAGCACAATGGTGAAACGAGGGTCGTTCAGTATCGTCAAATCGGCCGCATAGTTTCTCAGCGTTTCCAAGGGCATCGTGGAGGAAACAAAGAGGTAGAATCGATCGTTCGAGACGAGGCTTCCATCGTCGGGAGAGGATTCGGGGCTTTCAGGATCGCACTTCGGTTCTTCTCCGAAGAACTCCTCCGCGAGCCGCTGACGCTCCTGGCGAATCCTTTCATGGAAGGTATCGGACCGGTAGAGTCGGAACAGGGCGTCCGCCGCCTGTCTGGCCTCCGGGCTTTCCTCGGGCAGGGTCACCTGGACCTGTCCGGCCTTGTCCATCAAAGGACGAAGGCTCTTCTCCAGGGTTTCGGAGTTTTCTGCTGCCCCTGCGAGCATTGGGGAAAGGACCAGAAGGAGAACAAGCAGTAATGACATCATCACTTCCTCTCGCCTCAGTGGCCCCGGACACAGAAACCGAGCAGACCTTTGTTTAGCAACACATCGCATGGATGCTCCGCTCAGGGCGAATAGCCGATACAGCATTTGTTCTTCCGGGTCAGAACCCAGAGGAAGTTATCCGGGGAGTTAGGCCCCGCTCCTCCGGGAGGATTTTTGCCGCTACCCCAGATCAGGTCGCTGCGGCCGATGGGGATGCAATCATTCCCCCTGACGGGCCGGGCGATTTGCAGGCGGTAATGGCTCTTGCGCCAGATTGGAGACATGACCGGCCCGCAGGCATTGCTGGCGGTGTCCCAGAGCAGCATCTCCCGGCCGAGTTTGAAGAGCATCCGCGCAGCCAGCCCGGCGTTGGCCGTGGTCGTGTCCCTTTCCGGGATCGTCCCAGTCAGGGGGTAGGCGCTGCCCCAGCTCCCCATGCACCAGAAGAGCGGGTCCAGTGGATAGCCGAGGTTTGCGGCCGTGCTGTCCGGAATGCAGGAGAGCTGCGAAGCCGGGTTGGCGAACAGCAGCGCCTCGGGGTTGATCAGGAAGGCGAGGGAGTCGTTGCTCCAGAGGGGGTCGACCTCGGTCATGTAGGCCAGGTCGAAGCCTTCCTGCTCCAGGCAGGGAAAGTCCACGAACAGGTCCATGATCGCGAAGACCGGCAGGATGTAGTAGTGCGCCTGCTGGAAGACCTGGGTTCCCCCCGAAACGTTCTGGTCGTCACTCGACCCGTTGAGAAGGCCAGGCTGTGGGTTGCTCATGGATGTTCCCATGGAGGGGAAACAGTAGGCGTCATGGACAGTCTCGATCATTCTGGCCGGTTCGTAGAAGCTTGCGGTAACCCCCATGGTGAGGCTGCCGCCGTTAAAACAGGCGCAGACCGGCGGAGAGGTATCCTCAACCGGAAGGTTTCCCTGGCTGTCGCCAAGGGTGAGCTTTCCACCGAACTGGATAGGAAAGATGCACTGCCAGCAGATATCTGTGACCGGGTTGATCGGCCTTCCTTTGCAGGCGGCGCTGGCATTAGCGGCGATCAGCCAGAACGCCACTACCAGGACAGGAATGGTTCTGCTTCCATGGAAAGTCGTCTTCATTTCTATCCTTTAATCGGAGCTGTTTGCCCTCAAATATTCTGGAATCTCGAATGGTACCGGGCCAGATGCTCTTTGGTCGACTTCCCTGTCAGCCCGGCAAAGGCAACCGGGTTGATCAGTTCCATCAGTTCCCCCAGATGCGGGCCGTAATCGACACCACCAATCCGGAACACACCACAGTGGGTGTAGATTTCGTAGATTTCGTCCGGTGTGTCCTTGTGGGCCACGTATATGAACGACTTCGAATAGCCGTCCGGGCCCTCGTTGAACTTGCAGGGACCGAACAACTCGTTGATCCGCTTCCTGTAGACCCTTTCGATGAATAACTTCCTGTCGGGTGTCTCGGTGACCTTATCCAGTACTACCAACTTCTTGCGGCTCGGGTCGAATCGACTCTGCGTGACGATGAAATTGTTCTCCATGGCTTCTCCTTTCGATTGCTCGTAATGGCGGATCATGGAACATCGACTTCCTTCACCTCCATCAGGATGCCTCGCCTGGTTATGACCGAGGGGACGGCGGTCAGGTTGAACCGCTCAACGATGCGTCTGTCGGCATAGAAGACGGCCCGTCCCAGTTTCTTGCCGACTTTCGAGAACGCTCCTTGGGAAAGGAGGATCACCGTGTTCGCTTCCTCAACCAACGGAGAGGCCATGAGCCAGGCCACCTGGGCGGGGTCATCCCCATCGAGGACCACCAGCGTCTGGTTGAAGGGCACGTAATCCAGCGGGTTGAAGCGGTAGCCCCTGGGATAGAGAACGCCTCCCTTCCCATCCGGGATATCGAAGTCGAGGGTGTAGGTCATATCCACCAGGAAGGACCGTTCATGCCGGGCTCGCGGGAGCCGGACCAGATTAGTCGGCCTGAAATCTTCCGGTGTTTCCTTGTCCAGGATGGACTGCCAATCGACCCCGCTGGCCCGCGCCTCGATCTCCGCCAGGGCATCCGGCTCGACGATGGGGTAAACTCGGCCCACGATACCGATTACTTTCGCCTGAGCGTTCCCCGGGATGACCGAACAGAGAACCAGGGCCAGAAGAAGTCTTCTCATCGATGCTGCTTTCATTGGATCTGCTGGTAGTGCTGCTGGATCTTTTCCTGCACCGCTGACTGTGCGTCCTGGATCTTCTGGGTCATGTCCTTCTGGATCTCGCCAAAGTATTCGGTCAGGTCGATCAGTGAGAAATCGAGCTGTTGGAACTCCTCAGGAGTGAAGCCGCGGCAGTTGGGATTTTCCGCACTTCCCCAACCCCCATCCTGGCCGAAGGATTTGAGCTGCGGCCGACCCTGTTCCTGAACAATCCTCGCCATCTTGCTGTTGAAACAGCAGAACCGCTTCGCCCGCTGAACACATCCGACCATTGGCCATTTCCTCTCGCAGACCTTCCCGAGATAGATGCAGTAGCCTGAGTCGTCCAGCAAGGAGGATTCGATGTCCCGTTGGTCGCACCCGTTTCCGAACAAGACCTTCATGACCACCATGACAACTATGGCGACTGCGATGGTCGTGGGGTTGAGCAGGGCGCCGGCGTAGGAGGACAACCCCGCGCTGACCGCTCCGCCGCTGGTGGCTCCGGCTGCGGCAGCCCCTTGGGCGGCCACCACACCCGAGGCGGTGGCAGTTCCAGAGGCGTAGGTTGCCGCGATGGAGCCCGTCGCCATGTTGTAGACCATCACCTGTCCTCCCACCTCAACCGCTGCCATCGCTCCTGTGGAAATCTGATAGGCGTAGTAGCCGACCTGGGCAACTTCATAGACGGTCTGGATGGCGGTGACCACCTGGTTGATCCGTGGACCAGTGGTGGAATCCGTCAGGGCCGGCTCGTCGCTGTCGCAGCAGTCGTTGGCGTAGCCGACGGTGGCACCAGGTGGCCGGCAGCGTGTCGCCTTGCCGGAGAAGATGTAGATTTGGCCGAGACAGTTGCCGTTCGCGTCGACGCCCCCGTCGTTTTGGAGCATCGGGTCCTCGGGGTGCAGTTCGGTCATGTCGTTTCCGGGCGCGGCGAGGTCGAAGCAGGGGTTGGGAGAACACTGGGACGAACCCTGCTCTCCGAGGCAGGCGTATTGGGAACCCAAGGGGCAGGCGTCCTTGTCCTCGCACTGGTTGCGCTCTGGATCGTAGGGACCACCGGGGCAGGAAATCGCCGCTTCACACATGGACACGGGCAGCCCGGTGTAGGCGTAACCAGTTGGGCAGTCGTGTTGTGCGTTTGAAACGCAAATGTCCAGGTCCGGAGAAAAGGCAATGGTGCTGGATATGGGGAAGCTCGGATCCTGGTTGGGGCACTGGACCCCCTGGGTGCATTTTGTTTCCGCCTCGTTCCAGAGGTAGCTGCCGCAGTTTCGAGTTATTGCGGCCCGACACTCGTTGGCGCTGGGGTTGTAGACCCCTAGATCGCATATCGCCGGTGAGTAGCAGACCTGATCGGTCCCGTCCCATGACCAGGAGCCACAGTTGACGGTCGCAGCCGCTTCACAGCGATCCGAGGACTTATTGAACGTTCCGCCGCCGCAACCAGGTCCGGCCCAGCAGATCCCGGACGAGCCATCATAGGTAAAGCCAGTCCCGCAGATTCGATCGACGGCGCTCAGGCACTGGTCCTGGACCGATGAATAGCTGCCGGGACTGGCGCAACTCGTTTCCCGGAAGCAAATGTTCCCCGACTTGGTGAAGCCGCTGGGACAAGTCGAGGTGACACTCGCCTGGCACATATCCACCGACCCGTTTAGGCTTCCGGGCGAGGGACAGTCGGCAGCCCTTTCGCAATTTCCGCTGGCGGGGTTGAAGGTGTACCCCGAGGAGCAGGTGAAGCTCGCAGGAGATGTGCAGGAATCGGTGGCTGGGCTGAAGGAGCCCCCCGAGCCGCAGGAAGGGGCTTTGATGCATTTTCCACCGCTCAGAAGATAGCCCGAGGGACACCCACTGTCGGCCGTCTGGTAGCATCGATCCGTCAAGCCGTCGAGGAGGCCGTTTTGGCAACTCGCGGCCATGACGCATTTGTTAGCCGCTGCATCATAGGTCATTCCGGTGGGGCAATTCGGAGTGAAGGGAGCCTGGCAGACGCCGAGGGAATAGTCCATCGTTCCTCCCGAACAGGTGGGGGAGGTTTGACAGGTTGAACCGCTTTGTGTTGATCCGGCGGGACAATTTCCCACCGCTTCGACGCAGGTTCCGGAAACGGAACAGATGTTGTTGGCGTCGCACGTTCCGCCGGCCAAGGGACAACTGGAGCCGCCGAAGCTGATTGTCTCCGTCACCGTCTTCCACTCGGCGCACCCTACGCGGGTGGCTCTGGCGCACTCCTGGCGGGTGGAGACGATCTGGGAGTTGTTCTGGATGCTCCAGCCCGCCGAGCTGTTGATGGCCCCAGAGATTGTCGCTCCATCGATGGTGACGCAGGCCGAGCCGCTGGCCAAGCACCCCTTCGAGTAGCCGATGTTGAGGCAAAGTCGATTGCCGCTGCCGTAAATTTTGCGGAAGCACAAGCTGGAAGTTGAGGCAATGGACGTGTCGCCGCCCGTGACCATGGCGTTGGGTCCAAAATCGAAATAGCCGGAATCGGTGATAAGCCTGCTCCCGCTGCCATAGAAAACCTTTTTGGGGGCGCTAACGACTCCGGTCAAATAGATGAGGGCGTTGCAGGTGGCTGTTTGGGAACAGCTGCTCTGGCACTGGGAGAGGGTGGAGAACTGCTGCCCACCCTGGGAACACTGGTAAACGGTGGCTGCCGGCGTCTCACACTTGCCTGTTATCTGGTTGAAGCTATAGCCGGATGAGCACTCCGGGGCTTTTTCGCACCGCCCGCGGGATGCCTGGTAGGCGTACCCGCTCGGACAGTCTTTCGTAAAGTCCAGCAAGCACCTGTCGTAGGTGGAGCTGTAGGTTCCCTCGGAACAGAGGGGGGCCTTCTCACATCGCCCGCTGGTCGTGTTGTAGCTGTAGGATGGGTCTGGGCACGAAAAGGAGGGGACGGTTTCACAGCGGTCTGTGCTGGCATTGAAAATCCCGCCAACGCATGTCGGAGAAGAGATGCAAATCTCCTGTGCCGTATCGTAGTTGTAGCCGCTCGGGCAGAGGATACCGGTGATGGGGGACTGGCACTTGTCCGCCCCGGAGGAATAGGCGCCGGGACTGAGGCAGGCCGGGCTTTTCTCGCATTGGTTCCTGGAGGCGTTGTAGGTGTATCCCGTGGGGCAGTCGTATCCCACCGCGACCTCGCACCGGTCAGTGCCGGCGTTCAGCATGCTGGGAGCCGGGCAGTCGGCAGCGCGAACGCAATTGTCAATCGCCGCATCGTAGGTGTAGCCCGTGGGACACTGGTTGGTCGCCGTCTTCTCGCACCGATCCCGGCCAGGATGGTAGGCACTGCCGGCGGGACAGGAGGGATTTGCAGTGCATGCCATCAGGCTCGAGTCGTAGGAGTAACCCGTTGGGCAATCCCAATTCGGCGGTGCCTCGCATCGATCTCGGCTGGAATTGAGCGAACCGGGAGAACAGTCAACGGTTTTTCTACAGAGATCCTGTGCCGCGTCGTAGGTGTATCCGGTTGGGCACTCGTTCTGGACGATCTTTTCGCACCGATCTGTCACCGGGTTGAAGGTCCCTCCTTCCGGGCATTCAACCGCAAGCACACATCGGTCGATTTCCGGATCGTGGACATATCCGATGGGGCAAGAAACGTCCGCCGCGGCCTGGCACATGTCACGATCCGGATTGAGAGTCCCTCCCGCAGGGCAGCCTGGTTCCGCATAGCCCTGAACACAATCGACCGCTCCAACTGGACACAGCCAGTCGGTTCCGGACTGGAGGCATTGCGCCGTCTCCCCCTCGCCGTCAGCGAAGCCGTCGCCGTTCAGGTCCTGGCCGCAGACATACTCGGCCAAGGCGTTGCCCGGGCCGGCCAGCAGGTAGAGAACAAGGGTCAGTAGAGCTATGGCTTTTCTTCGCATAGGGCCTCAGCGTGGGGACGGGACCTTGGCGACCCCGTCGGAGCAGATGGTGTCCTGGCCGGCCAGCCGCAGCATTTGCATGATGGTCGCCGCCTCGGCAAACTCGTTGAGGCATTGGCAATCCTTCAGGACCTCCTCCCCGGGCTCCGCCGGGCATTCATCGTTCACGCAGTTGTGATAGAGGATGTCGAAGCTGTCGGTGTCGGTCCTGAACTGCCCGGAATGGCCGGGAAGGGTCGCCTGCGTGTCTGTCTTGGGCCTCCGGGTCTTGCAGGCTTTTTCGCATTCGTCCGCGGGCAGCAAGTCAGGAAGGGTGAGCTCTCCCGAACTATAGGTCCATCCTCCCCCTGGGTTCCTCAGCATGTCCTGGTAGCTGACCGAGCTTCCATTGTCATTCAGGCTGCCCACCACCTGGCCGAACCTGGTTTTGGCGTCGGAGAAGTCGTAACCTGCCGTGGCGCAAAGGTAGACCCGTTGCTTTTCCCACCAGTCCTGAGTCACATCTTTGCTGCACCCTCCTTCGGAGAGGGTTTTCGTGGACGGCAGGGGAGCGAGATTGGTTGGATTTGCGTTGCGGATGGTGAAAACGCCATCGACCTTTTCTTCCTGCAGGGTGCAATCGGATCGGCCCGCCAATGAGGCACAACCGTCCACAACCGCCGTCGACGCGACGCACAGCTCCGGTTGGAGCCGAACGCGGATATAGGCGTAACCTTCCCCCTTTCCGCCTACCGAGACGCGAATTTTCGTCTGGACCTCTCCGCCTTGTTGGAAAGAAGCCGTCACGTCGAGATTGGGGTTCCGGTCCCATTCGGTGGAGAGCTCGCAGGCGCCCGGGGTCTCGGGAGGGAAATTCCCATTCGGGCCGGTCCAGACCATGTCCCCTCCGATCCACACCTGGGCGTAATCATCCCATTTGACCCGAATGAGGGTGGCCGACTGGATGAGCTCCGGCTGTTTGACGAAGAAACGGTAGTTTTCCTCGTAGATGGTGCACGAGCCCGGCCAGTAGTTATTCCCGATCCTCCCGAGGATCACGTCGATGCAATCAGGGCCGCAATATTGAACGGCCCCCGTACCTCCCAGAGGCACGATGACGTCGTTGATGTCAGTCTTGTTGAGAGTGACTTGCTGGCGGATGTTGCAGATATTCTGCTGCTGGTGGGTGTCGATTCCGCTGACGAGGGCATAGAGGCTTTCGGAATCGCCGGCCTGGGCCTGGGCCGCGCTTTGTGCCGCGCTGGGCAGGGACAGGGGATCGGAGTAATAGGCCGTCTGGGACGGCGGTGTGGGAGAGCCCCCCGGAGGAACTCCGTCCGTGGTCTGTCGGGAGGTGTCTTGCCCGTAATAGGTGATGGTGGTCGTGTCAACACGCACATCGGAAACGGTGAAGCCGGAATTCGCGGCTTGAACCGCGCCAACCGCCCCTCCTCCGAGGTCCTTCAGGATGACAGGAGTGTTCGTCCAGACCAGGTTGCTTCCGCAGTCGTTGTTGAGGCAGTAACATCCCCCAAGGCTGTCCGGGGAAGCCTCTTGCAGACTCACCTTGCCGCTTGGGTCGGCCTTCCAGGCGTAGTAGTCGCAGGCGGTCCATGTCCCGGGAGTGCAGGCGATGACGCCGTTGCCGCAGACCCCTGAGATCTGAAAGGGGACCTGGAAGGAATACTCGGTGGTTCCATCGAAATCCAGGTCCTCTCCAACGATCACGGTACCCAGGTCCCCGGTGGGCCCCGGCTGCATGAAGATCTCCAGGAACTTCTTCGAACTGGGGAAGGAGAGCTGGGCGGGAAAGGATATGCTCCCGTCCACCGTTTCCATGGGAGTTTCCGAGGAGGTCATCGGGTTGAGGATGTTCCTTTGCAGGGTATCCTGGCTGCCGAATTTTTCTCGGATCGTTTCTCCTGCTGTCTGACCGGCTGTCTGCTCGGCTGTCGCCTGGCCGGTCGCGGCGAGGCTGCCGGCGGGAAACATTGACAGCAAGGCGAGATTAACGGCGGCGATATTCATCCACCATCGCCTGGATAGCCTCCGCATAGGACAATCCCTCCTGGACAAGGTCCTCGATTTCGGCAATTTCGTCGGCATCCGAGGTGAACGCATAGTAGCTGAAGGGATCGACCATCAGGCGTCCCACCCCGATGCCGAACGGGGTATCCATGAAGATCTCGGAATAGCGAGGTTTGCGGCTCTTGACGCTCTTGAGCATCTGCATCGCAAAGGGGTCGTAATTGATCAGCTTCTGGGCGGCCGCCCGGTCGAAGTCCCCGGACTCCAGGTAGAACTTGAAGGCGCTGTTCCCCTGGATGACATCCCCCACGGGGCCGAACTGCTTGATGTCGAGAATGGACTGGGTGATGACGTTGAAAGACCCCTTGAACTTGCGGGCCCTGCGGTATCCCTCCTCGATGACCTCCTGGAGGTGTCCCGACTTCCCCAGGAACTTCCAGGCCTCGTCGAAGATGACGAACCGGGGCGTCTTGCGGTCGGAAAGATAGAGGTCCTTGGTGACGGCGTTGATGATCTGCAGGGTGACCACCCGGAAGAGCTCCTTTTTCGGCTCCAGGTGCTCCAGCTCCAGAACAACGAAATCGTCGTTGGAAATGTCGAAGGTCGAGGGGCCGTTGAAGAACCGGCCGTAGGGGCCTCGGCTGGTGAAGTCCTCGATGTTGAA